>Ga0302296_1002199_pt1 | contig 13335 bp, 7 predicted proteins | sample III_Fen_N3_1_FD_194546 | JGI IMG/M metagenome (GOLD analysis project Ga0302296, IMG submission 194546) | Peat permafrost microbial communities from Stordalen Mire near Abisko, Sweden - III_Fen_N3_1 | ecosystem: Environmental > Terrestrial > Soil > Wetlands > Permafrost | place: Sweden: Abisko... | reverse complement strand
ATTACTATTGATCAACTGATATTCTTCCGGGCCATTAAATACCCCATGGAACATACTTTCGATATTCTTCATTGCTCGCTCATCATCATCCTTAGCTAAAAACTCGCCTAGATATTTCCCAACAAGAAATGATTCCTTTTCAAAGCCCATTAACTTCAACCCATTTGGAGAAACCATCTGGATTCTTCCTTGCAAATCAGAAAGCACAATGGCATCGGGCGATGCATCAAGTATCGAACGGTACAAGGCTTCACTGGCTTTGAGCGCTTCTGCTGTTTTTCGTCTGGCTTCATTCTCTGCTCTTAAATCTTCGAGCAAATTTAGCGTAGCCAAATGCGTTTCACTTAACTCTTTTGTGCGTTCTAAAACGAGATGAGCAAGTCGTTTTGTTTCATCTTTTTTGTTATTATTTGCCACTTTTATCTTAACCATTGCGCGAATCTGCGACAAAAGTTCGCCTTCGTCAATTGGTTTAGCCAGAAAAGCCTCTGCTCCACATTCAAGTCCCTTGATTCTACTTGCCTTATCTCCTTTTAGAGATGTCAAAAAAACAACCGGAATATCTACCAAATTACTGTTTTCTTTTAATTGCTTACAGACTTCGTATCCATCCATTTCAGGCATTATAATATCTAATAATATTACATCGGGATTTTCTACAGCAGCCAATGCAAGGCCTTCTTTGCCACTTAAAGCAATAATCACCTGAGAAAGTGGTAGAGTGTCTGATATCAATGCCTGAATTGTAATCAGATTATCCAGATTATCGTCTATTGCAAGTATTTTAACTATCTTATTTTCCATACAGTACACTATCAATTGTGCTAAAAAACTCTTCTTCTTGAATTGGCTTAGGTATATAAGCATCAAAACCATGTGCCAAAATGGTTTCACGATCAGTTGTCATTGCACTTGCAGTTAATGCTATTACAGGAATATGTGCCAAATCAGCACTTTTCCTTATTTCTCTGAAAGCCTGAATTCCATCCATTTCGGGAAGTGCGATATCCATTAACACTAAATGAGGTGCATGTTTTTTAGTCATTTCTACCGCTTCATTTCCATCTATTGCCTCAATCACGTCAAATTTTCTGTCAATTATAGCTTTAATACTTATCATATTATCTGGATTATCCTCTACAATTAGAATAGTCGGCTTTCCGTTGATTTTGTTATTTTTGTGTTTCACAGCAACAACATTTTCATTCTTCTTAATTGGTTGTGTAAGGTTTGAAACAGCATTTAAAAATTCATTCCTATTTACATCGCCTTTTTGAATTAATTGATGGATATTATTCCGTTTTAGATTCTTCAAATCTTCTTTAGTTAAGTGTTTAGCCGTAAGAATTAACACCGGTATAAGTGCAGTTTGGTCTGCATTTCTAATTGATTCAAGTACTTCAAATCCATCTACACCAGGCATCATTAAATCTAAAATAATTGCATCGGGCATAGTATCTGAAATAACATCCAGAGCTACTGCCCCATCACTAACAGCAATGGTTTTGTAACCATTTTCTTCAAGAAAATCTTTCATTTGAATAACTGCAGGTTCGCTATCCTCTACAATTAAAATAGTTTTCGTTTCTGTGTTCTTTTTGGGTTCATTTAAGTCCGGCAAATTCAATCGGAAAGAAGATGCTGAAGGTTCTATATTTCGATTTTCACCATTGTATTCAGTCGGAAGTCTAAGCGTAAATATTGATCCTTGATTTTCAACACTCTTAACGTCAATGGTCCCGCCTAACAAATTCGCATATTTTAGAGCAATTGCTAATCCCAATCCCGTACCACCATATTTGCGCGATGTACTACTGTCTGCTTGTCGAAATTCATTGAATATATGTGCAATATGTTTTTCAGGGATTCCAATACCCGTGTCAATAACAGCTATAAAAATTTGGTTTCCAGCAATCTTAACTTCAATTTCAACCTTTCCTTTTGGGGTGAATTTAACTGCATTTCCAACAAGATTTTGCAAAATATGACGGCATTTGTCAATATCACTGGCAATCAGAAGACTCTCATTATATTTATTGACAATTAGTTGAATCCCTTTTTGCACAGCTTGAGGTTCAATCATTGATGCAATTTCATTAACTAAATCAGTTACTCGGAATTTCGAAATTTCGATATCTTCATGTCCTGATTCAATTCGCGAAATATCCAAAATATCATTAATTAACGATAATAAATGCTTACCATTCCGTTCAATAACCTCCAAATAACTGCTTTCCTCATTTCCAATTTTACTTTTCAAGCGCCTGCTCAAAACTCCAGCTAAAGCAATAACTGAATTTAAAGGAGTTCGCAACTCATGGCTCATATTCGACAAGAAATGGGTTTTTAATCTATTCGCCTCATTCAATTGATTTTTTTGAATCTCCAATTCACGATTTTGCTCAACAAGTTCTACTGACTGAGCTTCCAATTCACGTTTTTGAACGTCCAATTCGGTATTTTGAACTTCTAGTTTTTGGGAGAAATCTTGTAACTTCTTATAAGACAAGACTCCATCAATTCTTGCGTTTAACGAATCTACAACTCTATTTATAAACTCAGTATTATCAGTTTTATAACTTCGAATGCTTGCAAATGAAATAACTGCAATAATCTCATTCCCTGAAATTATAGGCAATGTTATGATTTCGCGTGGTATCATTGTTCCACTCACCGTTTGAAATGCAAATCGCGTATCTATTGGTATTTGATTGATAATATGCATTTTACCTGTTGACAAAACAATTCCAAATTCTCCTTCAAAATTTCCTGCTTCAAACGTCTGTGGAATATTCCGCTCTGCACCAAACGATTGATAATGAGAATATCGCTTTTTATCATCGCTTAATAAATAAACAGCAACTATTTGTGAATTCGTATTGGTAGCCAAAACCGGTAATATGCTAGAGAAAAATGAATATGGATCTTCCTTCAAAAACATTAATTCCGAAAATGCTGCCACTTTTTTATCCAAATCATCAGTCAATTGAACACTCTTAAACAAAGAGTTAAAAGACTGCGATAATTCTCCATATTCATTCTTTACATCAATATAACTCCTCGCATTCATATCCCCATCTGCAAACTTTCTTGTTGTACTTAATAGTTCTTTGATTGGTTTTCTGATACTATCGTAAAGAAAAAAACTGACAAATAATATTGCCAACAAAATACAGGCAACAATTGCTATTAACTCTTTATTCAGTTCGTCCGAAAGTCTTTGAGAATTCAAATACAGACTATTTGCTTTATTGATAGCAAAATTGTCGATATCTCTAATTTCTTTCATCATTTTCTCGCGCAGTAGTCCAACTCGACCTGTCTCGGAAATATTGTCTATTACTATATCAATCTTACCATTCATTAATAACTTTTGATTTTCCTCACGAGCGTTATTCCAAATGATAAAGGCATCACGTGCTTCATCGACATCGTTAATAGACCCCAGAAATTGAACATACAAAATATTAAACTGTTTTTGTGCATCAGCTGCTGCCAAGGCTATCTTAGCGGCTCGGTTCTGCCTATCTTCATCCCCTTTCAAAAAAATCATCTCTCTGAAATTCAACTGAATATTTAAGATGTCGGAATTTATTGAACTTATAGCTCTTCTGACTTGTAAAGGATGATTATACATCATTTCAGTTTGCCTATGAATCTCTGTAGATTGCCTGTAAGAAACAACTCCAAGAATTATTACAAAAAGAAACATCAGCCCTAAACTAATGAATAACTGGGTTTTAATTTTAAAATTTCGGATGCTATACTTCTTCATATATTTTTATGTCACTATTATTTTTTTCTTAAAATTCCAGAACCAAGATATATTTCTTCAAAATGATGTTGTAAAAACAATTCTTTTTCCGCTTCACCTGTGATAATTAATCCGTCACTCGACAATGTTTTGCTGATTTTTGTTATAATTTCATTTCTAAATTCAGGTTTATAATAAAAAAGAAAATTTGCACAAAAAACTATATCAAAATCACCAAATATGCTGGAAGGCGGACACATATGAACATCATTAAGCAGATCGAAGGTTGAAAACTCGATATTTGCCTTTATTTCATCTCTTACAGCATAATCTTTTCCATTGAATAAAAACCAGTTTTCAAGCCTCTTTAATGTTACTAAATTCAGTGCAGAAATAGAATATATTCCTTTCTCAGCTATTTCTATTTGTTTGTCAGATTGATCAGTGGCAAAAATTCGAAACGTTACTTGACTGTTATTGTGCTCTGTCAAAAGTATAGCCAAACTATATGCCTCCTGTCCTGTTGCACAGGCTGCTGACCAAATTCTTATTTCCCGTTGATTAGAACCTTCTTTTTCATGAAATAACCTGGGAAATATTATCTTCTCTAACACCGAATATGTTAGCGAATTTCTAAAAAACTCACTATAGTTTATTTGCAATGAATCCAGAAAACTTTCAATTTCAGACGTAGATTTCTCAAGTAAAAGTTGGTATTCCGATAACGACTTGCAACCCGCATGAGAAATATTTTTTCTAATGGAATTATCAAAAAAAATTGAGTCATACTTTGACAAATCTACATTTGTCTTTTTTATAATTAATTCAATTAACGATTCTGTAGTTGCACTCATATTAAAATTGAATTAGACAAGTTTTAATATCTAAAACAATGGCATTAATTTGTTAATTTACAATTTTATATTTCGGTTTATGACCACTTTTTTCAAGTAAATCATTTACCTCCTTTTTTAATTCAATCATGGTCAATTCCCTATCTACTGTCAAATTGTGAAAGCGAATAAGCTCATCCATTTTTTCTTGTAATTTCCTCTGAGCAAATTCTTTTTCAGTTATATCATTTATCAAAACATGTCGAGCAGAGTGACCATTCAAATTTACAGCGACAGATGTTAATTCAATGAAAATAATTTCTTGATTCTTTTTGACATGTCTCCAAACATTATGCTCTGGAACACCACCAAGTCTAATTCGTTGAAAATGCTCATCAAGCTTAGAAATGTCCTCAGAAGGGCTAATATCATTGACCGATAATGATAAAAATTCATCTCGTGAATATCCATAATTAAGGACTGCCTGCTTGTTAACTTCTAAAATGTCAAGTGTATCAAAGTCATAAATAAGCATTGGTTGAGGATTGTTTTCAAACATCAAACGGTAAGTTTCTTCACTTTGAAGAAGTGCTTCATCCATTTTATTTTTAGCTGTAACATCCTGTATCACACCAAAAAGTATTTCTTTCTCCTTATCAAAACTTGCAGTTGAATGTATATCTTTAATTTCACCAGTGTCTATAGCCCTAATTTTAAATTCCACATCATATGGTTCATTTTTACCTATGAGATTTTTCAAAGCAGTATCTAATTTCGGACGATATTCTTCTAAAGGAATTGCTTTAATTTCTTTGTAATCTAAATTTTTCTTGCTTAGACCATACAACATCGCTGCACCGCGCGAAACCTTCACTTTTAAGGTATTAATATCGAGTTCCCAATTTCCCGTTTTTGCAGCCAGTTCAGCTCTATTTAATCTGTCCTTAGCCCTGCGAAGCGATGTCTCTGCTTTGCGGCGTTCGGTTATATCAACTCCAAGACTTGCAATCCCATTAACCTTTCCATTGGAATCATAAAGCAAGGTATTAGTCCATGATACAAGTAGCTCATTTCCAAATCTATCTAAAATTTTATTTTCAATATTAGATAACACAGTACTATTAGTTACTGCGTCAAAGACGATTTCACGTACATAATCAATTGTATCTTTGGGTAGAAAATGATCAAACCAATTTAATCCAATCACCTCTTCACTTTCCCAATTAGTGAGCCTATAAAAATAATCATTACAAAAAGTCACATTACCATCAACATCAAGAATAAGAGAAATCATTTCCACTGTTGAAAGTAATTCACGGAAACGTCTTTCTGATTCTGCTAAAATATCCTGATTTTGTTTTTTTTCAGTGATGTCTCGACCCGTTGCATAAATCACATTATCTGTCTCATTAAAATCAACGAGCCACGAGAGCCATTTTACTGTTCCATCCTTACAAATACATCTATTTTCAAAATTTACTGTATGTCCAGTTTCTTTCTGACGAAAGAAATTGTCTTGAGTGATTTGTTTGTCATCTGGATGAACAAAACTCAATGAAGGTTGCAATATTATTGAATCTACATCATATCCAAGTAATTGTGCAGCAGCAGGATTTGCCTTTTTAAAATTACCTAACAAATCCACAATTATCATTATATCTGATGAAATTTCAAAAAATTTCAAAAAATCCTCTCTATCCCGCTCTACTAATTTTCTTTTAGTTATGTCCTGAATTGTACCAACCATAGAAACGCTATTCCCCTCTTCATCAGAAAACAACTTTCCTAAACCATGAACCCATTTTATTTCCTTGCTTAAATATTGTTGAATTCTGTATTCTTTATTGAATCCTATTTTTTTTGCAACAACCTCATTTAGAAAATAATCCGACATCATTTCCCGATCTTTATCGAAAATAAGATTCAACCAACCGTGAACATTTTTTTCATAATTTTTATCTATCTCAAAAATCTTATCTAACTCCTCTGATGTAGTCCAACACATTGAATCAAGATTCAAGCGATATGATCCAATACAAGCCACTTGCTGTGATTCTCTGAAAAGCAGCTCCTTTTCTATTAACATTTTTTCGGCTTGAATTTTTCCTGTAATATCGCGTGTAATGCACAATACATGCTTTTGTCCATCAAAATCAATCACAGACGCAGAAATAATTGCATTAATAATATTACCATCTTTAGTTCTGAGCAGTGTTTCAAAATCAATGACAACTTCATTGTTATTGATCTCATCAATCCAGCGGCTTCTATCTGTAGAGTTGTGCCAAAATTTTTTTTCTATAGATGTTTTACCTAACACATCACTTTCAGTATATCCTAAAGTTTCAGTAAATCCCTTGTTTATAAATGCGAACATTCCGTCATTAATACGACTTATACTGACACAGCCAGGGCTAATCAAAAATGCCTTTGAAAAGATATTTTTAAATTGAAAATCCTGCATCGAGGCTTCACTTAACACATGATTTGAAGCAATCAACGAACTCACTTTTACTAAAAACGATTCTGAAGAAACTGACGTGCCTATGACATCGGAAGCACCAGCTTCAATTGCTGCTAGCTTATCACTTTCATTTTCAATATTAATTAAAATGACTGGAATCGAATTATTCGTATCGTTAGATTTAATTTTTCTACACAAATCAAAACCGCTTAAATCAGGAAGATTGATTGTTGAAATCAATAATGATGGGTGGATTTCTGCAATGCTTTCTAAAGCCTCTTTGGCAGTAAACTTCATAGCAATATCAAAACCACCTTTTACTAAAGCGTTACTAAATTGATCTGTTTGCTCACTGCTTTTGCAAACAAAAAGTATTGAATTATTGACAGATATGACTGCATTTAAAGTATTAGCCATAATGTTCATTTAGGTATTTGTGATTCTTTCCTTTTTATCGTCAAAATTATGCTTTACATAAACTTATGCAATGTCAAAAATGACGTATCTTTAGTTTTACAGTATTCTCTGTATATTTGTATCATAAAACAATTTGTAATAAAAAATTCAATCTTAAATTATTGAATCATTATTAAAAAACTAAATTAGGCAAATATAATAAAAATTAAACTGGATAATCCGAAAAAAAACAAAACAATTAACCTAAATCAACTTATATTAGCCTTGGAATTGCTTTTTAGCTCAATTCCAGAAAGTTAACCTAGTCTTTCTGTCAATTTTTGTAGCTATAGATAGAGATATTTTTCGTAGTTTTTACTACAAGCGCACCACCTTTTCAACTACAACGAAGCTAGATTAAACAATTAATATTTGTATAATATTAATATTTGAAGCACCTAAGCGCTTTTAAACCTTCTAAGAATATATCCCAAGTCCAAAATTTAGATGCAAAACTCTATACTTGATTTCAATAACACAATTCTAAAACATAAAATATCGTCAGTTTATACAAATTTTTGCCATTTACATTTTCAAAATAACTATATTTAATGTTTTAGAACATGCTTTTAAAGCATATTTAACGTAGAATGTTTGGCTTAGAATTCCAAGAGCAGTATCTTTGCAGTGTGATTTTTTCATAGTATTAGATTTAAGGTTAACAAAGATTGGTAGTATGCCGTGAGGCAAGCTACCTTTCGTCTTTTATAAGGGTTTAGTCCGAGAAGAGCAACATTGAATTTGACTTACAGAAATCATAGGCAAAAAAAACAATTATAAAATCATACCAACCTGAGGTCAAACTTACAACAGTTTGGCCTCTTTATTTTTTTTTTGCGAATCTCTATTTGCCTAAAAGCTGAAAAATAGGTACTTTTGTAACCTAAATACAAAATTTTAGCAACCTATGAATATTCTTCTCCTTGGTGCAGGCGGTCGTGAGCATGCGTTGGCATGGAAAATTGCTCAAAGTCCTAAATTATCAAAGCTTTATATTGCTCCGGGCAATCCCGGAACTGCTTCAGTTGGTATCAATTTGCCAATTGCTGCCGATGACTTTCCTGCCTTGAAAATTGCAATTATTGAAAACAAAATAAATCTGGTTGTTGTTGGACCCGAAGACCCTCTGGTAAAAGGAGTCGTAAACTTTTTTGCCGACGACGAAGAATTGAAAAACCTTCCGGTAGTTGGACCTGATAGAATTGGTGCACAGTTAGAAGGCAGCAAGGATTTTTCAAAACAGTTCATGTTCCGCCACAATATCCCTACTGCCGGTTACTTTAGCGTAAATGCCGACAATATCGCGGAAGGAATAGAATTTCTTAAAAAACAACAAGCACCTTACGTTCTGAAAGCCGACGGATTGGCAGCAGGAAAAGGTGTTTTGATACTAAATGACTTGAACGAAACCATTGCCGAATTAAAATCCATGCTCGATGGCAAATTCGGTTCGGCCAGCAAAACGGTGGTTATCGAAGAGTTTCTTTCGGGCATTGAATGTTCGGTATTTGTAATTACTGATGGAAAAAACTACACCATTCTGCCCGAAGCAAAAGATTACAAACGAATTGGTGAAGGCGACAAGGGTCTGAATACCGGAGGTATGGGTGCCGTTTCACCCGTTCCTTTTGCCGATGCCGAATTTATGCAGAAAGTGGAAGAACGCATCATAAAACCGACCGTAGATGGACTAAGAAGCGAAGGGATTATTTATAAAGGTTTCATTTTCTTCGGCTTGATTAAAGTCAACGGAGAACCTTACACCATCGAGTACAATGCCCGTATGGGTGACCCTGAAACAGAAGTCGTGATGTTGCGTATCAAATCCGATTTCGTTGATTTGCTTGAAGGTGTTGCAAATGAGAACCTAAATGAAAAAACAATCGAAATTGACGAACGCTCGGCAGTAACGGTTATGCTGGTTTCAGGCGGATACCCCGAAGAATTTGAAAAAGGGAGAGAAATTACCGGACTGGATAACATCAATGGAAGTATCGTATTTCATGCAGGCACGACATTGAAAGATGGAAAAATCGTAACCAATGGTGGTCGCGTGATAGCTGTTAGTTCCTACGGCAACTCAAAAGCTGAAGCACTTGCCACTTCATTTGCTAATGCTCAAAAAATCAAATACGATAAAAAGTATTTCAGAAGCGATATAGGGTTCGATTTATAAACGAACCCTTAACCCTTAAAGGGGAAAAATATTCAGAAAACATCTCTACAATTTAACTATTAAAACTCCCCTTTAGGGGTTAGGGGTTATGGCAAAAATTCTAATCATTGACGACGAACGCAGTATCCGTAACACACTGAAAGATATTCTGGAGTTTGAAAAACATCAGATTACCTTAGCCGAAAACGGGAAACAAGCGTTGGACATGGTTCAAAGTCAGGTTTTTGATTTGATTTTTTCGGACATCAAAATGCCTGAAATGGACGGCATTGAATTGTTGAGTCATTTTATCGAACGGGAAATTGAAGCTCCGATTATCATGATTTCAGGCCACGGGAATATCGATACCGCTGTTGAATGTATTAAAAAAGGAGCTTTCGATTTTATTGTAAAACCAATTGATCTGAACCGGTTACTTATTACCATTCGCAATGCGCTGGAAAGAAATTTACTGGTAAAAGAAACCAAAATTCTGAAGAAAAAAATTGCCAAGCGTCACCAGATGATTGGCGAATCGGCAGCTATTCAAAAAGTAAAAATGATGGTGGAGCGTGTTGCACCCACCGATGCCCGGGTTTTAATTACCGGCGACAACGGCACCGGCAAAGAAGTGGTGGCACGTCTTCTTTTTGAAAATAGCAACCGAGTGGATGCACCTTACGTTGAGGTAAACTGCGCAGCCATTCCTTCCGAATTGATTGAAAGCGAATTGTTCGGTCACGAAAAAGGGGCTTTTACCTCAGCTATCAAACAGCGAATTGGCAAATTTGAACAAGCCGATGGTGGTACCATTTTTTTGGACGAAATTGGCGACATGAGTCTTTCTGCTCAAACCAAATTGTTGCGCGTATTGCAAGAAAACGAACTCACCCGCGTGGGTAGCGACAAAAGCATAAAAGTAAATGTCCGCGTGCTGGCCGCCACTAACAAAAATCTGAAAAGCGAAATCGAAAAAGGAAATTTCCGGGAAGATTTATTCCATCGATTGAATGTCATACCCATTCACGTTCCCGGTCTGGACGACCGAAAAGAGGATATCCCGCTGCTGGTTACCCATTTCTGCGAATTGATTTGTGGCGAACAGGGCATCCAAACAAAAAGCTTTGAAGAATCTGCCATAGCTGAACTTCAGAATCGCTCCTGGACTGGAAATATACGCGAGCTTCGAAACATGGTTGAGCGCCTAATAATTTTGGGTGGTACAACTATTTCCAAAGAAGACATTGAAATGTTTGGATAAAATTAAAGGTCAGCGTTTGCCGACCTTTAATTTTATAATTATATTTTTAGGCATCAACCTTTCTTAATCCATTCGTCCATGGCTTTAGCCGCACGACGACCATCGCCCATGGCCAAAATAACCGTTGCACCACCGCGAACAATATCACCTCCGGCAAAAATAATTGGTACGGCAGACTGCATGGTATCATTGTTTACAATAACAGTTCCCCATTTGGACACTTCCAATCCTTGTACCGATTGAGGAATCAATGGATTAGGCGAAACACCCACACTTACTACCACCATATCCACATCAATCAATTCGGTTTTCCCCGGAATTTCAATCGGAGAACGACGACCTGACGCATCAGGTTGACCAAGTTCCATAACCTGCAACAACATTTGAGTTACGCGGCCTTGTTCATTACCAATATATTCAATTGGATTATGTAATGTCAAGAAATCAATTCCTTCTTCCTTGGCGTGCTTTACTTCCTCCACACGGGCCGGCATTTCTTCTTCCGAACGACGATACACAATCATGGCACGTTCTGCTCCCAATCGACGAGCCGTACGAACTGAGTCCATAGCCGTGTTTCCACCACCGATAATGGCTACTTTTTTACCTTTAAACACCGGAGTATCCGAATCTTCACTGGCAGCATCCATCAAGTTCACACGGGTCAGGTATTCGTTGGACGACATAACTCCCACCAAATTTTCACCCTTGATATTCATAAAACGAGGAAGCCCTGCACCACTTGCCACAAAAATTCCTCTAAAGCCATCATCTTCCAAATCCTGAATTGAAATCGTTTTTCCAACCACACAGTTTGTTACAAAATGAACGCCCATGGATTGTAAATTCTGAATTTCAACATCTACAATATCATTTGGCAAACGGAATTCCGGAATACCATATTTCAACACACCACCAATTTCGTGCAATGCTTCAAAAACCACTACTTCGTATCCAAATTTTGCCATATCACCTGCAAAAGCCAATCCTGCCGGACCAGAACCAACCACTGCAATTTTGATATGGTTAGCTGTTGCTGTTTCAGGAACAGAAATATTTCCGCTTTCGCGTTCATAATCGGCAGCGAAACGCTCTAAATGCCCAACTGCAACCGGATCTTTCTTCATTTTAAGGTGAATACATTGTCCTTCGCATTGCTTTTCCTGCGGACAAACACGCCCACAAACGGCTGGTAATGCCGAAGTTTCTTTCAATGTTTTGGCTGCTTCCAAAAATTCACCGCGCTCAATATTTTTTACAAACCGCGGAATATCAATTCCTACCGGACAACCAAGCATACAGGTTGGATTTGCACAATCCAAACAACGTTTTGCCTCAAGCATGGCCATTTCGGCAGTTAAACCCAGGTTTACTTCTTCCACCCGGCTGTGACTACGATATACGGGATCCAGCTCGGGCATGTGAACACGAGGTATATCCGTGCGGTCTTTGGCTTTCATCGACTTGCGGAGCTCATCGCGCCATGCTGCCGATCTATCTTCTTTATTTTGCATAAAACTTCTATTTTTTGGGTAATTATTTTATTGAGCCATTTTTGACATTTCTTCGCGTTCAATATCGCGGTATCCACCAAGACGCATCAGCATTTCGTCAAAATCAACTAAATGAGCATCAAATTCAGGACCATCAACACAAACGAACTTGGTTTTTCCACCTACACTTACACGGCAAGCACCGCACATTCCTGTTCCATCCACCATAATTGTATTGAGTGAAGCCAACGTAGGCACTTCATATTTTTTAGTCAACAGACTTACAAACTTCATCATAATAGCCGGACCAATGGTAACACATAAATCCACTTTTTCGCGATTAATAACCGATTCTACACCATTTGTCACCAACCCTTTGTTTCCGTATGAACCATCATCAGTCATCACAATTACTTCGTCGGAATACTCACGCATTTGCTCTTCCAAGATAATCAAATCCTTGGTACGGGCAGCAATTACTGTAACCACTTTGTTGCCTGCTTTTTTCAACGCAGCTACAATGGGTAGCATGGGAGCCGTTCCTACTCCACCGCAGGCACAAACCACCGTTCCGAAATTTTCGATATGTGTGGCCTTACCAAGAGGTCCAACCATGTCAGTAATATATTCACCAACTTCGAGCGCACAAAGCTTTGACGACGACACACCCATTTTTTGCACAACGAGAGTTATGGTTCCCTTTTGCAAATCGGCATCGGCAATCGTCAATGGGATTCGTTCGCCTTTTAAACCCACTTTTACCATAACGAAGTGGCCAGCTTTTCTTGCCTTTGCAATTAGAGGAGCTTCCACTTCAAACTTAATAACATTAGCAGAGAAATACTCTTTACTGACTATTTTATTCATTCCTGACTGTTTTTAAAATTGAAGGTGCAAATTTACAATAATTTCGGCTATT
>Ga0302296_1002198_pt1 | contig 13351 bp, 3 predicted proteins | sample III_Fen_N3_1_FD_194546 | JGI IMG/M metagenome (GOLD analysis project Ga0302296, IMG submission 194546) | Peat permafrost microbial communities from Stordalen Mire near Abisko, Sweden - III_Fen_N3_1 | ecosystem: Environmental > Terrestrial > Soil > Wetlands > Permafrost | place: Sweden: Abisko... | reverse complement strand
GCTGGAAACACCAAATGGTAGAGTAACACCGTTACGTTATGGCTCTTGTGCCAATATATACTTTTATTCATACCATAAGTTTAGTATATAGCGCAGCAGAGCTGCGGGGAATTTACCCTAAGAGATTCAACATGAGTATTGCGTGCAAGCACATGCGGTGCATCGGAATTTGGGTGAACAGCTGCATTATCTCGAGGTGGTGCAATGAGATCAAAACCATCAGTATAAGCTCGCTCATAAGCAGCAAATGTATCGTAAGCGCCATCACCCATTACAGCAGAAGGTGTTTCTGGTAACGCATCTATCAAGGAAGTAAATACTTCTGGATCCTGTACATCATCAGCCGTCACTTCAACCGCAAGGATCTCCATGCTATCATTATCAATGGCTATATGCATCTTAACCCAGTCTGCGCGGTCAGTTTGCTTATGCTTCTTACGATTCCATTCACCCTGTCCATGAATCTTGAACCCAGTAGAATCGAGGCTTGTTACATAACCGTTACGGTCCTTAGGTATTAATGGTAACCTTACCTTCATCTCTTTGAATTTAAGTGCTATAGTCGTGTAATCAGGAACCTCAATGTTTAGCTTCAACATAGCCACAAGACTTTTGACAAATCCTTCGATTGAGCGCAATGGCTGACGAAACCACAAGCGTAATGACTGCATAGCTAAGATTGCTGCATCAGTATACTTAGGCTGACCGCCACGCTTCCTCGGTGTATTGTCATCATGACGAACATACCAATCACGAGCAAAGTCCTTGCTAATAAACAACGTTAAGTTTCCTCGATTAACCAAACTCTCGTTATATGTAGACCAATCACGCTTATCTCTCGTTGTCATTGCCGCCAATATCTTGCTCCTAAATGATTTTTTAACCAGCCAGAATTATAGCAAATGAGCTGATTTTAGGATGAACTGACTATTCATTCAACAACGGGTATATTTCTATTAATTAAATCTGTTACTATATTAATCAAATGGCGCAATGACCTACCTAAGCGATCTAACTTCCATATAATTAATATATCTTGTTCGCGTAAATTTAGCAGCAAGTCATTCAATATTGGACGCTCTGTTAGAGCACCACTCACCACTTCTGTGTAGATTTTTGTACACCCAGCTTTTTTCAATGCTTCAATTTGTAAGTCTAGACTTTGATCTTTAGTATTAACTCTTGCGTATCCAATTTTCATATTTTATCTCCAAACTGACTATTTATTGAAGACTGATTTAGATCCTGCATAAATTTTGCAAACTCTAACTCTAGGCGTTCGGTATATTGTTTTAGGTTAGATTCATGCTGTGGTTGCTCAATATCCTCTAAGTTAGTATAAAATTCAGCCCATTTACTAAGAATGATTGATTGCGCAATATTGGAGTTCTTGCTTGCATGCCATCCAATAAATTTATTTAATATTTGATGTTGGATTATGTTAATCTGGCTTGCGAGAACTCTATGTTTAGATTGGTGCATGATTTCAATTTTGCGATACGTGTTTAAAATATCTTCGGTTGGATTATTGATGTTGAATTCAGCTAATCTATTTAATGCAATATCATCAGGAGCAATGATTATTCGATAACTACCTAAATTACCTTGACGCCCAGCTCTACCGGCGCCCTGATCCTCAATGCGTTTATTATCTGGATAAAAGGTGAAGATAACATGTAAGCCTCCCTTAGCAATAACTGCAGGGGTTAAAGAGATATCCGTACCACGACCTGCCGCATTGGTCGCAACAGTTATATTAGCTGCCACACCTGATGTTTGTACCACAAAGTCTTCTGATGCGTGTTGTACATCGTTTAATAGTTGGATTGCAGCTTGCTCTTCAAAGTTACTTTTAATGAATTCGCCAAGTTTTATACTTTCTTCTACGCTTCGACATAAAATTAAACAAGGTCTACCACTTTTAATTGCTTGTGTTACTTCAGTAGTGAGTGCACTATTAAAACTTAGCTGATCCCGAGTCACCATTGTCGCTAATTTTTTACGTAATGGAGTTTTATGCGTTGGTACATCAAATGTATCTAAGTGATAAATATCGGCTAATTCTTGACGCTCGATATCTTCACCAATAGTACCAGTCACTCCATACACCTTAGCATACTCATTAAAAAAGGCTGGATGAGATAAACCCGCTAAGGTTAAGCTATCTTCTTTTATTGGGAGACTGTGCTTATATTCAATAAATTGATGTAGCCCATGCTGCCAGCGACTAGCCTCACTTAATCTACCAGTATCTTGGTCAATAATGATAACTTGTTGATTTTTGATGCAATAATGAATGTTCTCTTGATATTTAAATAGCGCGTTGTGTGCACTAACGAGTAATTGGCGTAATTTAATCGGTGATAGTGCATAATCAGCCACCAGATGCGTACACTCACCCATTAGTTGTTCTATTGTAGTGTGCTCATGATTTTTTACCAATTCATATAGTGCCGGGTATAAATTACTTAAATTATCTCTACACGGTATCGCTATTCGTGCTGAATTTAATCCCTTATCCACCAACATATTATCGGCTTCATCGATAATTACGCAGTCTAATGGACGTAATCTTGTATTATCCTTAAATAAAACTCGATTTTTATACTGATATAAATTATCAAATAATAATGCAAATTCAAAATTATAATTAGTACCAAAGATTATTTGTCCACTAAAGTGTTGTGGCGTAAATTTATCAGTACATATGTTTGATGTGATAATATGAAATGAGTTAAAGAACTCTTTGTATTTAGCTTCATCACGAAGCGACAAATACTCCGTTGATGTTATTATATCAACACATTTACCATGTGCCGCCTCAACTAAAGCTAGCAGTGCTACGATTGTTGATTTACCTTCGCCGGTTTTAATTTGCGCTAAAACTCCCTGTACATTAGCTCTAGGTAATAATAAGCCTAATACCGCCAAGGTTTGTACTTTATGCGGATGAATATTAAAATGCTGCTCAAGTTTTAAATTAGCGATCGCCAGCAATCTCGCTATATATTGAGTTTTATCTTGTATTTGTGGTGAAGATAAGTTTAATTTTACTTTTATAATTTCTTCATCGAGTAAGATGCTTGATAGGTTACGCAATTGCTGCTCTGCAGTTTCAACTTCTTGATACTGGTTTACAATAGTATTTATCTGATCTTCTGTCAAACATTTAGTTAAATTTAAATTGCTTTGACTAAACTCTAAGCGCACTTTTTCTAAAGCAGTGGTATCCTGTTTAATTTTACGGGTGCTCATTGTTTTCTGTGCTGTGATTACCTGCTCTAAGTTAGTGCATTTATTAATATTAGGTATCTCATGTTCTAACAATTTAGCAACTAATTGGAAAGTGTCAGCGCTAATTTTTGAGTTAGGTATCAGATTCAATAATGTGGTGCTTTGGTGGTTGCTAATAACAGCATTCACCATCGCCTTTGTTTGGATAAGATTATATTTATCAGCGCTCAATAATACAAATTTAAGTAACATAGCGTACTGTAGGTTATTGATAGTAGCTTGATGGTAATGATAATCTAGTTGGTCTGCGAGATTCATTACATTATCGCTTTTTATTTCTGGATGATATGCTAGATAAGCTAGTTTTAATTGACGTAACCGGGTTGGGTCATTGGTGGCACACTCTCGAATATTAGTGGCTAAAGTAGTTATACAGTTGGTTGTATTAAATATATCTTGATTAATAAAGCTAGCACCACCCTTGCCTTTGAGCGCAATTAAGCATGCATTCAAATCATTCTCTTGGATTAACGGCAAGGCAAATCTAATTTGCAAGGTTTTGTTTTTTGCAACTGCAACTAGTTTGAGCAGTGTCTCAACTTCCTTGGGTGTAAGATTGTTTAAGTGTTCCACTGAATCTGTATCATTGATATATGGCGTTAATTTATCAATTAAGCTAGTGTTTCGAGTAATAGATTTAGGCGGCATAACGTTTAATAATTTACTTTGAATAGTAGGAAGTGTGCTTAAGTCATCGCTCTTATCTAATGCTGTGGAAGTGATGCTTTGATTGGATAACGATATATTATTTATCCGCATGCTAAGTTGATTATTCACTCCATAAACACGTGTATCAACTTGAATTCTTGACGGTTGTTGTGTGCTAATTCTTGAAGTTATCTGACTCATTGGATTATTATTGGTCAATCTCTCACGTAAGTGACTAATATAAGTACTACCGATTACCCCAAGGACGCTAGAATAAAACTCACCATGCTTTTCAAGGCAATGTTTAGCAAGTGTTTCAATAAATTGTTGCGGATTGGTTGTACCAAATTTATTTAATCCATACTCAGTTAATATACACAGCAAAATCCAGCTCTGGTTATTCATATTACTTGGATCATTGAGATCAGCTTGATTGCATGCAGCGAAGAAACGACTAAAGTTATCTAAAAATGCACTTCTATTTTCAATACTTAAGGTAAATCCAAGTGTTTGCATTAATTCTTGAATTTTGTTCTCATGCCATATCTTATAGCTATTATATAAGTTTATATCACTATTACTAATTCGTTTTAAGCGAGTATATGGGTTAATGTGTTGCTCAAGTAATTTATTTAATAATTCAAGATCTTTCCGGGTGTAAGCGATAAGCATTAAGTCTTTGTTTATCCAAAGGTATGAATATAGCTTAACCAGCTGAAGAGTGATGTCACGAGTTACTGCTGCGCCCAATAAATGATTTCTAGTTAGGCTGTACAAATTGTCAGTGGTCAATAGGCTCAAGCGATTTAATAGATTTAACTTCTTAGCGCTAATGAATAGGTTTTCACGGGTCAGATTAGTTAATACTCCTTGAGTAATCTTCTCAGCATTTAAGTCTACAAGGTTACCACCCATTAAACACGCATATGCAGCAAGATTTGTCTCAGCATCTAAGAACTGTTGCTCATTAACTAAAGCTTGACCCTGCCATAAAGCTTCTACAGCTGTATTACTTACAAACTCTAATGGAATATATTGAGGGTGTAATTGAGATAAGTAGTTAAAGATATCTGGTTGGTTTTTCAAAAATGCTAAATCAATTGGAGTGCAGGCTTGATTGTTTTTAGCTTTAATCAGACTCGCTAATTGACAGTAGTTTGCGATTTTGCTTATAAAAGCTATATCAGCATGCTCTACGCATAGATGAATTAGATTGTTCCCAGCAGCATCTGCATTATTCAATAATTTAGTTAATTTTTCCTTATTTAAGCCAAATTTGGTAGCATTCTGCACAAGTAGTAAAATAAATTCCTTTTCATGCAAATTATAAATTGAAATTAAGGCATCAGCTGGGAGATTAGCAAGATCAAATTTATACTCAAACAGTTGATAGATCGAAGCCGACCCGCGCAAAATATCTTGGTATAAGGTTCGAGGTACTTGTTCAGTTATAATAGCTTGGGTGCTCTCAAATAACTTTAAAAATAATGGATAATTTGACGCCTTGCTTATACACTCAAATATAGTAGCCAACTGATTATCATTTCTCATGAAGGATATCAAGTGTTGCCGCATTGCTTTAGCTACCGAATTACCTAGAGCATTTTCTAAATCTTTATCAGTTATATTTATCCTAGCATCTAACAATACCTGTAGTGCTTTACTATCATTTAAAGCTAAAACAACTTGTAGTAAAGTTCTACCTTGTGTATCTTTGCTTTGTTGCAAATCATGAACTCTAACTAGCCACGCAAATTCAACATAATCAATAGGCTTTGCTGCTAAACAGCTAAATATTGCAAATGGGTCTGCTGCCATATGTAGATATTTGAGCGAGAGGATCAGCTGGTTTTGCTCTGCTATGTCAGTTGCACTTGTTTTTAAATAGTTGGGTGTATCACAAGCACCATAACCCAATAACAATACTATCATTTCTGCATGATTATTAGTCGCAGCAATGTGAAGTAGAGTGTCGCCATTACCATCGGTAAATTCGTTCAAGTCACATGGATAGTTGTCTAATAATTGCTTCAGCATGGTTAGATTATTGGATTTAACTAGCTGTGTTGTTGCGCCAAATAAACTGGCTTTGGTAAAATCAAGTAAATTGTTATTGTAATACTCGAGTATTATTCTTAATGCCTTAGCATTGCTGGTATGACAAGCAAGCTCTAATGGGGTAGACCCATCACTAAACACCACCTCATCTAGATTTACCAACCTCATCAAATACTCTAAGTTAGCAATTTTGCCATGGGCTATAGCATTAACTAATGCTCCAGTTAAGTGATGGTTGGCTTTTTGTGCTACATGTTTATCCGAGAACAATTTGTCTACCACAAGTTTCAAGATTTCTAAATTCGCGACACCACCAGATGCGCTAAGTGCGCTACTTAGTGCTCTCTCATCATTGAGATCAAGTGCTGCAAGTAACTTAATAATTGCGCCTTGGTCTTCTGTCGTAATAGCTAATTCCAGTGGAGTTTTACCCTGTGCCTTATACTCTTTATAGGCAACGCTACCTGCCACCAAGCGGTGCTCTGGTGTTGTGATTGTATTGCTTATACTATGTGCTAAATCTTTATGGCGATGAATCCAAGCAAAATCTTGAGTAGTCCTACCACGTTTATCGACTCTTGTGAGTAACACTTTGGGGTTATCTTTACTTAGTAGGGTAACTAGCGGTTGGTGACCAAGCTTAGCTGCAACATGTAATGAAGTCATTCCCATGCTATCAGTCGCTTTATACGATACGCCCAGGCTTAAGATATAATTCACTATTGTTAAATTCTGTGACATTACTGCATGATGTAAAATTGGCCGCTGTTTAAATCCATTTAACGCAAAAACGTCTGCGCCTTGTTTAATTATTTCACGAGCTAGTTCCACCTCACCACTTTGAACTATTAGTGCAAGCAAACTCACTTGCCTAGAGTTTTTATAGTTTAGATCATAGTTATGCTCTAATAAAATATGTTTTAGCAATGTAAAATTCTTTTGCTCTAGTAATAAATCAACTACATTTTGCCTAGAGCTTAGCTCAGCATATAAATCAACACCAGAATTAATTAGATAATCCACCATCGCGGTATTATTTGCTAGTGCCGCTACATGGAGTAGAGTTAGACCATTCTCGGCTCTTGCATTAACATTTAATTTAAATACTTCAAATAACTCAACCACGGCTTTAGCATCAGCATTACGCACCATTAAATGTAGTGCGCTTAATCCTAAACTATTAATTTGTTGTGGATTCACCTTGCCTGTATTAAGTAGTTCTTTTACTATAACGTATTTATTCTCTAGAATAGCGATTTCGAGTGCACTAAAGTGTTCAAGTTTATCCTTATATGAATAGGCAAATTGACTATTTGGGTTTAATTTACTAGTCTTTAAAGTGTTGATGATTTTGTTTTCATTTTGGATGTCTTGAACAACCGCTGTATTAACCTGTTCTAGCTTACGGTAATTTTTTGCTAACTGCTGACTTTCAGCATCAAATTCTAGATTGCGAGGTTTTTTAGTGAGTAATACCTTATCCAATAGTGAGTGCGCTGTTATTAACTTAATTGCTGGTAGATTCTTATATAAGCACGCATAAGCAAATAGACTATTACCATTTTCATCCAGAGAGTTCACCAAGGAATTATTACTGGATAGCAATAGCTCAAACATGTTGATATGGTTATTTTCTAGCGCTGTAACCAATAATCTAACTGAGTTTATTCTAACACCTAGCTTTAATAATATTTTTACCCCTGCTAGATTATTTGCATTAATTGCAATTTCAACTAAATGTTCACCATTTTGCACGAGTTGGCTTACTAGTTCTGGTCTTAGCAGGATTAACTCTTTAAATAATCCATTGTGTCCTTTAGCTAACGCGAAGTCAACTAACGGTAATAAATCTGATATCGGATATTTAGTGAGTAATCTTATTATATGATGTGCCCCAGCTTCAATTGCATAATACAATGGTAAATAATTAGTCTGTGGATTTACTTCTTCTAACTTTGCTCCACACCTAATTAGCCCATCAACCAAATCAATGCGTCCTAATTTACACGCCAAATCTAATGGACGTAAATTGGTATTAGTATCTATAACTTGATTTATATTTATTTGTTTTGGATATTTGATTAATAGTTTTTGAATAACATCTACATGATTATTTTCAATTAAAGCATAAAGTGCATGTTGCCCATTTGGTGATACTAAGTTAATTCCTGCGTCAATCAGTTGCTCCATTAACTGATAATTCCCTGCAACAGCTGCAAGATAAACTAAATTTTTACCCTGATGATTGCTGTAATTGAGTTTAGGCGTACTGCTCAAATAGCTAGTTAACATATTAAATAAGCCATTAGTTCTAGTTAATGAATTTTTAAAATTATCAGAATACAACCTTTCTAAATTATGCTGGATTGCAAGCTCTAATACGCTTACGTCTTTTAGACTAGGATAACTGCTAAATGGCTTATCACAAAGTTCAAATGGACAAGTAACGCCAAGCTTAGCTAAATTAGTCAGTATTTCCTTATGTCCATAACAGATCGCCAAACAATATAACTTTTCAGGATTATTTGTTATATATTTCTTCACCTCAGGATATTGCGTGGCTAGAACATAGAACTCTGTAGCACAATTATGGCGTACCACATAATCGATATAACAAGTTGCTTCATCTATATCATTGCTAACTAAGCTAGCTTGCATCATGCGCTTGTTTTGTTCTACCGCTGCATTAACTATTCCCCATAAACTCAATTCACAAGCCAGTTTAAAATTGTTCTGGTCTAGCTCATTATTAAGTTTGAGACCATGGTTGCGTATAATCTGTATTGCGCATTTTTCATCACGAGATTCAATTGCGTAACTTAAAGCATTTTTGCCGCGCACTAGCTGATCAGATTTAGCACCTTTTTCTAATAAATACTCGGCTATTTTATTTTGATTATTCACCAAAGCTAAAACCAATGGTGTATTGCCCAGACCATCTACTGTATTGATTAGCTCTTCAGATCTTTTACTTAATAATTGCTCAACGCTTGCCAAATTACCTTGTTTAATTGCAATATGTAGCGGAGTATCGCCAGCTTTATTTTTTAAATTAATAGCGACATCACGCGAAAGAAGTTTAGCAATAATATTATTAGCCTTAACCTTGGCTGCAAGGTGCAATAAATTATTACCATTCTCCATAACCATTTTTACATCTAAATTGTGCTTACCTAGCAAATACTCACTGATTGCGAGTGATGAGTTAAATAATGCAGTATAGATTAACGAAGCACCATTGATACCAACTTCATTTATATCTTGCCCATAAGTATCAATTAAGCATTTTACGCAATCAAGTTGATGATGCAGTACTGCCATATGTAGCACTGACTCTTTATTGATTGTTTTTACACTTAAATTTGATTTATCCTGATTAATCAATGCCTGTAATGCCGCATTGTTTCCATACATTGCAGCAACATGCAGTGGCGAATTACCAAATTGATTTAGCTCACGCGCCAAGCTTTTATCTTTGGTGAGCAGCAATTCAATTAGTTCAGAGTTATTATTTAATGCAGCTAGGTGTACTAAATTATTATTATAACTATCCACTAGTTTTAAATTAAAGCGCGGATTTTGGGTGAGAATCTTTTTAATTGCCTGAATAGATTTGGGAGACGGCGGTTGACTACATAGCTGTAACATTCTATGTTCTACCGACTCATGTGCCATGTTGGGTTTTATTAAGCTTTGCTCTAATATAGGTATAGATTCACTTGAGTGAGCCTCATGATTTATATAAAAAGCTTGATACTTTTGAGAACCAATGCTTAAGCTCTGCCATGTCTCTGTTGGGGATTGAGTTACAGCTTGCAAATCGGGTTTTGCACTAATTTGACTATTAAGAGCTGTAGCATTGATATTCTCTAGTTCGGTTGTTAGATTGGTTAATTTAAACCCAGTTCCACCGCTAACCTTTACCAATTGACTGTCTTTGGTTTCACCACGCACCAATTCCTTTGAGCGCATCGGGAGCGTAAGAGTAATTTCTTTAGCTACATTTTCGGCATTAGGATTATTAACTAAACTTGTGCGTAGATGCTCCAGTCGTTCATTTTCTTTTCTGATTTTATTTACTTCAAGCCTAACGCCAGCTATATGTTGTTCTAAGGTGTTTTTATTCTTAGTCCAATCACTATTAAGCTCACCCTCAATTTTATTCCAATGCGTATTGATTTCATTAGTGGTTTCGGTTTTAGCTTGAGCTATTTTACGATTAAAATCAGCTTTGGCATCATTGGTTCTTTTGTCTAATTCACTGCGCATAGCCCTCTGTAAATCATACGTAGAATAATAAGTCCCGCCATTATAGGATACCGTACAATTATATGGAACATTCTGTTTATTAATTTCTTGGGATTGAGTAGCTTTTTGTGATTCTAGCTGAGATAACACTTGTTGCTCTTGCTTACTAATCTCAGCTAACTGTTCTGATAGGTTTTGTGCTTTACGGGTTTTAATTTGTTGTAAGGTAGTAGTGTAGTCTTGTTTAACTTCAGACAGCTTGCTCTCATGCTGATTGATATTAGTTTGAGCATCTTTAATATGGGTTTTATACTTAGCGATTAAATCAGTGGTTTCTTGAGATAGTAGCTGTTTTTTTAACTGATTCACTGCTTTTAAGCTTTGGTGTAAGTAAAGTAATACTAATTCATTTAAATCACTTTGGCTAAATTTAAGCGCATTTCTAGGGAGACTCTCTTGAATAATCTTTGCTAATCCACTTTGTAGCTCAGGGCTTACACTAGTTGTATTTCCAATTAAATATTGATTTAAATCACTCCTGGCTCTAGCATTCAAGTCTCGCGTGAGCTCAAATAATGTTTTCTCTGTAGTCTTGGTCTCGATCTTCGTCTTGGGGTAAGCGGGTAGCTGACCATGGGCGCTAGTGTCACTGAGTGCTTTGACTGGCTTAAACTTTGGTACTAGCTCTTGTTCTTTGAGACTGCTATAATAATACGATAGACCACAAATTACATCGAGCATCATAAAGTATTGTTTGCAGATACCAAGCTTGGGTAAATTAAGCTTAATATCATTTGCCACGTGCTTACAAAAGTGGTCTAATATTTGATATTCTTCACTTTGCTGGTATTGCTCGATACTCCCCACCACGCCAACATGTGGCTCAATGGTATAAAATACATCAAAGCCACCATCAAACAAGATCGTGCTACCAGACTTGGCGATACTATTTTGCTTAGCGATGATGCGAAATGATACCTGAAACTTCTGCTGGATCTTCTCACCCATTGCGCTATCTAGTAGGTTGTATTGTTTGATTTGATACATTTCGATTAGCTGAGCTAGCGAGGTATATTCACCATCGATATTGGAACGTTTATACTCATCTTCAATCAAGAGCATCCTACTACCTAGTTGCTTCTCATCTAAGCCAAATCTAGCAAATGTCTGCAAATCGCTTTCGCTAAAATACGCACCATTAAGATAACCCTTCATAATGTAATCAAGTTGCGATATAACTTTACCTACCAAGGTGTTTTGATATGCTGGATGGATCACTGAGTACAGCGCACCAGTTTTAGTGAAGTGTAAACTATAAAATGGTAAAGTATTATGAATAAATACATTCTGCGCCATCTCGCGGCAGATTTGTTGGAGCTCCACAGCGCTAAATACCGCACCACTATCAGAGATAGGAAAGGCTAACCAATAGCCACGTGCCTCTAAGTCATACAAGCTTCGTGGCTTCAATAAATCCACCACCTGCGCATTAGGTGCGCCAACTGCTACTCCACCAATCTCACCTTGTGCAGCCTCTGCATTTGCCAGCGGGTTGGATGGGTTAGCTCCATTATATGACTCAGTTGTTCCTGTCAAATTGGTATTATTATTAAACACTCCAGTTGAACCACCCCCAGGACCTCCTTTACCTCCGCCTCCGCCATTGTTGTGATTGTTTATGAAATCTTGTACAGTATGCTCTTTGATATTTAAACCTTTAGTATTAAATAAATAAATTTGTTTAGCCCCGCCAGGATATGCATTATTTTGTGATGCGACTGTACCACTTAAAAAAACAAAACCTTTAGGAAGTACTGCAGTAACTACGCGCTCCACAACCTGAATATTTTTATTGTTTGAATCAACAATATACCATTTAGGTAATAATGCTTTATCCATATTATCAGATAAATTACACCGAGGAGGAACAGTAGACCAATAATGTCCACCGGCATCAGCTCCAGCGCCAACTACTCTATAGAGTATAGTCGACTTATCTGCTGAATGAACTGAAAATGCTCCTAAATTACTATTTAAAATAGAAACTCCACACGGAATACTTCTCAAAGCATTGTATGCTTTATGTACTTGAGACCAATTATTACTAGTGGTTAAACCTAAAGTTGTAAATTCTCCTAGCTTACCCGCGGCTCGCATTTTAGGCCAAATGATGATAATACTTTTGGTCTCATCATAGACTAAATCCCATGCCTGAGGTCGTGTAGCAATCCGCTTAACTAAGTTTTCACCTTTATCTTGACTATTGAGGCTGGATACAATATTATCTACTGGCATAATATGCACAACATCATTTTTTACAATAACACCTCGAATGCCAAATTCTTCAGTGTATACTATACCAATATCTAGTTGTTGTTTAGCTGATTCATGTAACGGAATTATTTGGCGTATCTCCGTTTTATTATAAAACAAATTATTCGAGATCTCTGTATCAATCAGTTTTTCTTCCGATGTTTGTTTGTTTAGAGTGTTCACATTGTTAGAGAAACTATTTACTTTAGGTATCATGTTTTTTCCTTTTATAATTATATTTCAATTGATAATGAAATTTTTAATATTTTTGCAAGCTCTATATGTTTATCAACATAGTCTTTTGAAATACTTGTTTGTTTTTTATTTTTTATAAATTTTATAATCCATAGTATTGATTTGTATAAAGAAACTAAGTTTTTTTCTTTAACATACTTTAGCAATTCTTTTTTATATTCTTGTAATTCAATTTCATAGTTTCCCTCAAATCCTGCTTCGTTTAATAGAAAATCATTTATTAGACAAAAATTTTTATAATGAGTAGATTGCCATAATAAATTGATTTTTTTGGATTCAATTTTATTGTCTAAGTCTACAGCATTATTGATTCTTAAAACAAAATTTAATAATGGGATATAATTATATTGGGTAGAGTGTTCATCCCAATTCATTTTACGAATTTTTACTGATGCGGTAAGCATACTGATAAAATTAATTGCTTTTTCTTTATCGTATAAATTTTGTTTACGGTTTAAGGCATAATTTGTAAAATCAAACAAGCTCTCATATGACCTATTTATTAACTTATATTCTTCTAATAATATATTTGAAA
>Ga0302296_1002197_pt1 | contig 13354 bp, 10 predicted proteins | sample III_Fen_N3_1_FD_194546 | JGI IMG/M metagenome (GOLD analysis project Ga0302296, IMG submission 194546) | Peat permafrost microbial communities from Stordalen Mire near Abisko, Sweden - III_Fen_N3_1 | ecosystem: Environmental > Terrestrial > Soil > Wetlands > Permafrost | place: Sweden: Abisko... | reverse complement strand
ATTTCATGTTGCGTGTTTTAATTGTGGTAGTAGTATACATTGAGGTTCGGAGCATATTTTCCGGAATTTACACCTCCCAGTATAACATGTTCTGCTGTTTTTTTTGCTGCTCCCGATCCATACCCGATCATTAGCGAAAGATTTGTTTCCAGCTCTTGTTTTAGTTCAGATTCAATAAAACCACTGACGTCAATTTCGTAATAAACCGACTCTTCCACATCTTTTTGTGTTACTAAATGGGCATAAGCGTAGCTGGTGGTACTGCCAGGCAAAGTAACTTGGTCGATTAGTTTGTTTCTATGATCAGCACTATATACATACATAGAATCAGGTAATGAGCTAGTGTTGGCGTAGGTACCCTTTATCGGATAAAGGCGTAAGGAGGCTCCTACTAATGCCGAGTTCTTGCCAATCTTCAATAAATTATCGATATACGGAATTTTCAATTTTGTAAAGATTTGTATTCCTGATTGTAATAGAGTATAATTGTTTGTCAGCTTTGAAACTCGTTCATTGTTAGTAGCCGAAATACCATCAAGCAAACTATTTGATGAATTGCCAGATATTTGATTGAAATAAATACCATCGGTCACAAATGAAAATTTGTAATACAAGTCGTGAACATCATCGGGGTTGGGGAATTTGTGATAATACAACCTGATTTCCGGTTTTGTTTTGATGACGGTTTTTGTGGTGCTTGTTTCGTCGGTTGTTCCGGAGTCCGATGTCCGAAACCCAACAACAGCACCTTTGACGCTTGATTCAGCTTTGATAGCCAATCCGTTGAAGAATTTCAAAAATAAATCTTGTGTTGTAATCGTATCATTCTTGTCTTTAATCATTTGGGCAAGTCTGTTACCGAATTTGTTCGATAGCTTTATACTGACTTCCTGGTGTGAATTGGGCTGCGGCTTCAGGCTAACTGATCCTAGTGGAGTTGGATCGCATTTAAAGTTACTGGTTGTGTACAGATAACTGTTCGTGAGTTCCATTTGCTCCTGAAGTTGATAAACATTGAATGTTTGAGTAACAGTTGTATCTCCGGCATAGTAGGTGTTGTAATTCAGTACTAGTCTTAACGAATCGAAGACGAACTCTGTATCATCAATAGTGTCATCAAACTTCATGGTCAGAAATGAATTTGAATTTTTGTACCCGGAAAAATAATTGAAGCTACTCCCGACAAGAAAGCGACCTGGAGAATTGGAGATGATAGAGTCGTATTTTACTGTTGAACTTTGGATGGTTAATGTATCGATCATCACGACACCTGTCTGGTCTTTAATAAAATTATCGCCCACCACAAAGTCTTCAATAGAAGAAACGGAACACGATACCGACAAAAACAGTATCAGCATTAAACTTAGAATTTGAATTGTTTTCATTCTGTTTTCATATTAATTAATAAATGGAAGAATGCTGGCAGGCTATTCATGATGCAATAGCTCAAAATCCTCCCATGGAACGACATTCATTCCAACTCATGGCTTTCTAATTTTCAGCGAATGTAACCGGGAAACTTAATTTTCAGAATTAAAATATACCGACTCCCCTAATTGGTCGATATAAACTTGTAGCGAATTTTGGTGGGGTGTTGTAATGTGTTGATAATTAAATATTAATGGTGGTATTTGTCGATTTCTTCTTATTCATTTTTGTCGATGAATCGGATTCGTAGATGAAAAAGGCCTATCCGTCGATTAATAGTCTTCGTTTGAATGATTTTTCTTTTAATCCACTTTATAGGGATTTAGTTTTGAGCTTGAAATTTGTAAAACAGAAAAACTATGAAAACGTTTTGGACAATAGTGTTAGGATTGTTCCTTTTGGTTGGATGCAACAACAGTACTGATGATCCACTGGGAAACTGGGTCAAAAAATCAGATTTTGAAGGGCATCCCCGGGGAAATGCTGTTAGTTTTGTAATTGGCGATAAGGCTTATGTCGGATTGGGCTACAATAGCGATGACGAAACCAATAAGGGGTACTTAAAAGACTTTTGGGAATATAATGCTTCAACTGATAAGTGGAATGCAATAGCAGCTTTTCCCGGAAATGGACGTATTTCTTCTGTAGGGTTTTCCATCAACGGTAAAGGCTATATTGGAACCGGTTACGACGGAGATAACAAGTTAAAAGACATTTGGGAATATGACCCAGCTACAAATGTCTGGACTCGAAAAGACGATTTTATCGGTGGGGCACGCTACAAAGCGGTAGGATTTGCAATTGATAAATATGGATATATTGGAACCGGTTATGGTGAGGATGCCGTTGATAAAAATGATTTCTTTCGTTTTGATCCAACGGCAGCAAGCGGTAGTCAATGGTTTAAAGTTCAAAGTATTAGCGGATCGAAAAGACGTGGTGCCACTGCATTTGTTTATAGTGGCAAAGCCTATGTTTGTACCGGAGTGAATAACGGTGTCAGTCTTACTGATATGTATGAATATGACCCTACAGCCGATACCTGGACCAAAAGATTGACTTGACCGATGACACAGATTGGAAAATTGTCCGTCAAAATGCTTCTTCATTTGTGTTGGATGACAAAGCGTATGTCTTTTTAGGTGAGAATTCGAGTACATTAAGTACTGCGTACCAATATAACTTTGCGAAAGATACTTGGGTTGAGATGTCAGGTTTTGAAGGATCGGCCCGAACTAATGCCGTTGCATTTAATGTAGGTAGCAAGGCTATCGTTGCTACAGGCCAGTCTGGAAGTTATTATTTAGATGATGTATGGGAATGGAGACCCTATGAAGCATCAAATACTGATGACTAAAAAGATTTGAATTTGTAAAGGATTAAAACCTGTTTTTTAATCATACTTTTCTAAAAATGAACTGTTCCTCAAAAGGGAGCAGTTTTTTTTTGTTTGGTTGAATTTTAAAGCAACCCCTGGCAATCAAGTTGCATCTTTTCCAGAAAGGACAGCTTATTGTTTTCAAACCATAAAAATCCAATTATTCTTATTTAACCTTTTTAAGTATGAATTAACTAACAATTTTACAGTTCAATAACGACATTTGTCGGTATAGAAAACGAATGATTAAAACCTGGTTGGCTTACTTAAAAATTAACTGTCGAGTGACAAGATAGCTGGAGATTAGACAAATTTCTAATTTTTTTCAGCTTATTTTTTGTAGGGTAAAACAAAGCTTATTGCGGATTAAATTTTAAGGATTCAAATAATACCATCTTTTGGGGGATAATATGAAGAAAATCTACCGTTCATTACAATTCATTAAAAATGTCAGGCAAGAACAATGGGTTCTATTTTTTGTACACGTGTCGGTTTGGTTGATGCTGTTTATCGCTTTTTCACTATTCTCGCTTCGCCGGAATGAAAGTCTGCCTGTATTTATGGTTTTCTTTTATTTCTTTGGATTTATACTTTTTTACCTGAATTATTTTTTTCTCACTCCACGCTTTCTGTTACCGAAAAAATATTTGATTTTTTCAATTTCTATATTGATTATTGTCCTCTTGTCATTTTTGCTGGTCGATCCTTTAATTCATCAATTGTCGTTCAACGATTTTATGCAGAATGCACCACCCGAATTTAAAAATCCGCCACCCTTTGATAAATTTCATGGTGAAGGGCCCGGTGGCAATAAGTTCTTCTTACCAATGTTTTCGCCGGGGATGTTCTTTTTGTTGTTTACATTCCTGACATTCTCATCATCGGTGCGCATTTTTCAGAAATTGAAAAGGGAAGAAGACATTAATCAGCTTTACAAACACGAAAAGCTGAACGCTGAACTGATGATGTTGAGACAGCAAGTCAATCCTCATTTTTTGTTTAACTCATTGAATAACATTCATTCACTTGCCAATCGTAAATCAGATCTGACTTCGGAAGCCATTATGAAACTTTCGGCCATATTGCGTTATATGTTAAGCGAAAATCCAAGTAGTGAGATTCCTGTTACCCGAGAGGTAGATATGATTGAAAACTACATTGACCTTCAGAAACTATGGATGAAAAATGCAATTAAGGTTGATTATGTTGCTGAAAATATACTGGATAACCATTATATCGAGCCATTCATATTAAATCCGTTGGTCGAGAATGCTTTTAAATATGGCTCTCTGGCCGGTAATGAATCAGTTATTTCAATTCATCTAAAAATGATCAACGATTGGTTACATGTTAAAATAAGTAATCCGGTCTTGCGTGAAAAACTAAGTCCTGCCGGAAGCATGGGTATCGGTCTAAACAATGTGATCAGACGATTGGAATTGTGTTATCAGGATAATTACAAAATAGAAAACAACCGCATAGGAGATACATATCAGATCAACCTATCCATGAAACTTAAAAACAATGAACTGTATAGTAATTGACGACGAGCCATTGGCGCTTGATCTTTTGAAGGATTACATCGAAAAAATTCCATTTTTGAAACTGGAACGGACATTTACCAATCCGATTGAAGCTCTGGGTTACCTTCAGGAAAATAAGGTTGATCTTGTGTTTTTGGACGTTGAACTTCCTTATTTGAATGGAATTGAGTTCGTAAAATGCCTGCATTCAAGGCCACTTGTCATTTTTACTACGGCCTATGAAAAATATGCATTGGCCGGATATGACCTTGAAATTACCGACTATCTCGTGAAACCCATTGTTTTCGATCGTTTTCTGCGAGCTGTTAATAAAGCCTATTGCCAGAATAAATTAAGTAAAAATGGAACCGAACGGGTTGTTCCTGCTCCTGAAAAAGAAACCCAATCTGATTTTATCATGGTTAAAACCGGATATAGCACAATCAACATTAATCTGAATGACATTCTTTATGTTGAAGGTTTAAAAGACTACATCAAAATTCATTTAATCGGCAAAACGGTTTTAACGCTGAACAGCTTGAAAAAGCTTCAGGAAATGTTGCCTGAATCTCGTTTTGTGAGAGTACACCGTTCGTTTATTGTATCACTGCCAAAGATCGATTCTATACAGCGTAGTCGAATTGTAATCGGAAAAACGTTTGTTCCGGTTGGCGAGAATTACAAAAATGCCTTTAAAGATATGATTGCTTCAATTAATTTGTGATGCTCTGAAAAATAGCTTTAGGATCTGTTAAATCTAAATAATACAGCAACATGTAATAAGGTCAATTTTAATATAAATTTATTGGAAGACGATTTCATTACTATTTAAAGAATGAAATCGTCTTTTTCAATTCTGTTTGCTTCCTAAAAATAATGAGTCCGTTTAAAATTAACTTCTTCCAAGATTAAATTTTTTTAGATAATTACATCCGAATTTTGTAAATTTATAGTAGTGGATCTTAAGTTGCTCTAAACACAATTCGGTCTTAAAACCCAATTGGTTGATTGCCATATGATGAACGGCAAACTTCCCTGATGAATTCCAAAAACTCTCCTTGATTGATCTTATTGCTTCCGGTTAGGAATTACAACGCGCGATTTCTGGTTGATTTTTCTGGCTGACCCTTTTCTCTTTTAGTAATAATGAACTTTAGTCAATTCACTAAAAAATGAAAAAATGAAAAAACTAATTTTCCCTGTAATGCTTGTAGTAGCTATGGTTCTGGCTTTAGAAATAATAAACCCGCTGATACTACCTTACTTAGGGATGGGACTCCTTACTGCAGTTCTCCTTAAATCATAAATGGTAAATTAAAAACGGTGTTTAGAAAAACTACCGGCAATCCTTATTTTGATAAGGTTTAGAAATCAAAACTGTACAAAAAATCATAAAGTCAAACTTTTATAATTCACATTATTATGGAACCCAATCCAGTTAATGAAACAATTTGTTGTCCGGAATTCAACCCGATTCCCTGGGATGATCAATTGTTCGAATGGAAAGATAAGGCATTCATAAAAGACAAGGTTTGTACGCTTTTTTATATGCCAATGAACTTCGGAAAAGTGATGAAACGGCTTGACCGTAAAATTAAAGCAGCCGGAGCCACCATGGCCGACTGGGTTTGCTTGTCTGATCACACTTCGAAATGGAATATGGATCTTTATCTGGCCGTTGACATGGTAGTTCCTGATGCCGAAAACATTACCATGTCAGGTAAATACTACAGCAAAGTTTATGAAGGACCCTTTCGTGATACCGAAAAATGGATGAAAGACTATAAAAATATCACCAAATCCAAAGGGTTAAACTTCAAAAAGCAGTACATATGGTACACAACCTGTCCCAAATGTGCCAAAAAGTATGGTAAAAACTATGTAGTTGTTGTAGGTCAGATTGAATAAACAGGAATCCAATCTTTTTAAAAGATCGGATTCCTAGGTTTTCAACACTGCATCCCACAATACTTCCACCGGATGAACCACTTTTCGGCCAGTTCCGTCTTCAATATGGTGGCGGCAGGAAGTTCCTGGGGCAGTAACTATTTCTTCGGATGTTGTTTTTCTTACTGCTGGGAATAAATCTAATTCACCGATTTGCATACTCAATTCGTAATGTTCTTTTTCGTAACCAAACGAACCGGCCATTCCGCAGCATCCGCTTTTAATTTCCTGAACACTATAATTGGCGGGGAGTTCGAGCATTTTTCGGGTGGGTAGGGTAGAGGCAACCGCTTTCTGCTGACAGTGTCCGTGAAGTTTAATGATTTTTGCATCTTTTGTAAATTGCTCGCTTCGGATGTTTCCTTTTTTAGTTTCGCGAACGATAAATTCCTCCAGCATCAGCGCATTTTTTGCCAGCTTTCCGGCTTTTTCCTGAAGGTTTGAATCAACCAATTCCGGATATTCGTCTCTGAAAGTTAAGATGGTTGACGGTTCGATGCCAATTAGTGGCATTTCGCTTGAAATTATTTCTGAGAGATGATTTACATTGAAATTGGCGATCTGTTTGGCTTTGCGCAACAATCCTTTCGAAAGAAATGTCCGTCCGCTTTCCAGATGTTTCGGAATCACGACTTCGTAGCCCAGTTTATTCAGGAGTAAGATAGCCTTGATCCCAATATGACTTTCGTTGAAATTGGTAAACTCATCGGCAAACAGATACACTTTTCCAATTTTGTCTTTCCCCAATAAAATTGGTTTTTGGTACCATTTTCGTAAACTCAGTTTCGATAATTTGGGTATTTTTCGTTCCGGAGCAAAACCAATTGCTCTTTTAAACAGCCGAGTGCTTGTAATCAGATTGGTGATTGATCTGAAAACCATGCCTAATTGGTTGATCCGCGGTAAATATGCAATTAGCAACGATCGTATTGGAAATCCATGCTGATCATGGTATTGCTGCAAAAATTCAGTTTTGAATTTGGCCATGTCGATATTCGACGGGCATTCTGATTTACAAGCTTTGCATGAGAGGCAAAGATCGAGTACCTGCATCACTTCTTCCGAATCGAAAATATTCTCTTTTGGTGGCCGGGTCAGGTATTCGCGCAAAACGTTGGCACGAGCGCGGGTTGATTTATCTTCGTCGCGGGTGGCCATATAACTTGGACACATCGTTCCGCCAATCAGGTTGCTTTTGCGGCAGTCGCCCGATCCGTTGCACATTTCAACCGAACGCAGCAAATCGCCGTGCGGCGCGTAGTCAAACAGCGTATTTGCCTTAAACGACGGTTGCCCCATCATTATCCGCAAATCTTTGGTGATAGAAGGAGTGTCCACAATCTTTCTGGGATTCAGTATGTTTTGCGGGTCCCAGGTGTATTTTAGTTTGCGAATCAGTTCGTAATTGTGCTGGCCAAGCATCAACGGGATAAATTCGCCACGCAATCGGCCATCTCCATGCTCGCCGCTCAGCGAACCACGGAACTTTTTAACTAGTTGGGCAACTTCCTTTGCCAGCGAATGGTAAATCTTCACATCTTCCGGATCTTTCAGGTTTAGCAATGGGCGCAGGTGCAATTCGCCTGTGGCAATGTGCCCGTAATACACGCAGGTTAAACCATATTTGACAATAATATGATCGAATTCGCGAATATATTCCGGTAAATAATCCGGAGCTACCACGGTGTCTTCAATTACAGTCACATTTCGTTTATCTCCCGGAATATTGGAAAGTAAGCCTAGCCCGGCTTTTCGGAGTTCCCATATTTTCCGGATGCTTTCCTTGTCGGTAAACAACGGAAAATGGTAGCCATATCCTTCTTTCCGGAGGTCTTCTTCCAAAGCTCTGGCTTTTTCCTGAATTTCTTCTTCTGAATTGGCTGAGAACTCAATGGTCAGAATTGCTTTCGGATTCCCTTCGATGAAAAACCGGTTTTTGCGTTGTTCTATATTTTCAAGTGTGCAGTTCAGGATAATGTTGTCTGTCAGTTCAATGGCATCGGGATGGTGCCGAAGTGCAACAATATTTCCATAAAATGAATCTTCAAGTGTTCTGAAATGCGCGCAAACCAATCCCTGAAATTTTGGTGGAAGTGGAACAATATTTAACCTGATTTTGGTCACAAAAACCAGTGTTCCTTCCGATCCGGCCAACAATTTACAAAAATTGAATGGCTTGCCGTTATTGGTAAACGGATCGGTTTCGAGCAACATATCGAGCGCGTATCCATTGTTGCGACGAGTCACCTTAGGGTAAGGAAATTCATTTCGGATTTCCTGCTGATTAAATTCACCAGCAAGTGTTTCCTGGATATTCCGGTAAATCTTGGTTTCCAACAATTCAGGATTTCCCGCGCATCTTGCTTGAAACTCGTCTTTTGAAAGCGCTTTGAATGTTACGTCAGATCCATCTGACAGGATGCCTTCTACTTCCAGAATGTGTTCGCGGGTGCTGCCATAAATCAATGAATGAAGCCCGCACGAGTTATTTCCGAGCATTCCGCCTATACAGCAGCGGTTGGCTGTTGATGTTTCAGGGGCAAACTGCATTCCGTGCTTCGAAAGAAACTGATTCAGCTCGGCTAAAACAACACCGGGTTCAACTTCAATCCAACTTTCTGAAATATCCAATTCCCCAATTTTATTCAGGTATTTTGAAATATCAACTACAATTCCAGATCCAACAACTTGTCCTGCCAGCGAAGTTCCCCCGGCACGTGGAATCACTGAGGTGCCAACCTTCCGCGCATACTCTATGATTTTACGAATGTCCTCCTTGTTTTTCGGACGGGTAACTGCCATCGGGATCTCGCGGTACGACGAAGCATCGGTGGCATAAATCACTTTCTGAACCTGATCGGTAAATACGTCGCCATCGAGTGATTGTTTAAGCGAAAAGAAGGGATCTGTTGGCTTCATAAAAAAAGTTTCTCCAAAAATAGATAAATTAACTATCTCTGAAAGTTTGTGCAATCGATTGTTTTATAATTAATAAGGTTCTTAAGTAAGTCATTTTGTGTATGAGTTTTGTCAATTAGGCCAATATTTTTTGCAGATTGAAGGTACACCGCTGTATATTTTAAGTACTTTTGACTCGAATTTTTTACTCCAAAGTTTAAACTTTAAATTACCGATGGAAATCTTAAAACGTGTCTTTCAAAACGCTCAAAAATATCAGAAAAGGATAGTATTACCTGAAGGAACGGAACCACGGACTTTGCGTGCTACCGAAATTATTTTGAATCAGAAGCTGGCCCGGCTAATTCTTTTGGGAAATCCGGAAGAAATTATTCTGGCAGCCAATGAGATTGGAGTTAATATCGAAGGAGCAACGATTGTTGATCCAAAGACTGATCCAAGAAGGGAACAGTATGCTGATTTAATGGTTGAAATCCGTAAATCAAAAGGGTTAACGAAAGAAGCCGCACTCAATTTGCTCAACGATCCGCTTTATTTTGCCCCTTTGATGATTAAAAGTGGCGATGCTGACGGAGAATTGGCCGGAGCGATAAATGCAACTGGCGATGTGCTTCGTCCGGCTCTGCAATACGTCAAAACCTTGCCGGGTGTGAGCGTTGTATCAGGCGCATTCCTGATGTTTGTGAACGATCCTCATTTTGGGCACGAAGGTATTTTGGTATTTGCTGACTGTGCTGTAATGCCCGATCCAAACGAGCAGCAATTGGCTGAAATCGCTGTGACAACAGCCAGAACTGCAAAGGCTATAGTAGGGATGGATCCTCGGGTTGCCATGTTGAGTTTTTCAACTATGGGAAGTGCCCAGCATCCTTTGGTTGATAAAGTCGCAAATGCTACCCGAATCGCTCGTGAAATGGATCCGGAGTTAAAAATTGACGGTGAAATGCAACTTGATGCCGCTTTAATACCAGAAGTAGGTCGGTTAAAAGCACCTAACAGTGAAGTTGCCGGACGTGCCAATATTCTGGTATTTCCTAGTCTGGAAGCCGCTAACATTGGGTACAAACTGGTCCAGCGACTTGGTAAAGCTGAAGCTGTTGGTCCTGTACTTCAGGGAATGGCTGCTCCGATCAACGACCTTTCGAGAGGCTGTTCTGTAAGCGATATTGTCAATATGGTTGCCATTACAGCTAATCAGGCTGCTGCACTTTTTGAATAAATAAAATCAAAACAAATAATTATGGCGAGTGAAGTTATTTACGAACCGATAGAAGAGTTTGGGTTAAGTAAAAAAAGCATAAGCAAAACACTTTTTTCGAAAATTGGTGTGGTAGGTTGTGGTTTGGTAGGCCAAAACATCGCCCGAGTTGCCAGTTTCTATGGAATTGAAGTTGTTTTTATTGAAGTGAATGAGGATAAAATTCGTGAAGCATATAAAAATATTGAGAAGGTTCTGGATGAGCGAATCGAACATTGGGGAATTACCCAAGGTGAAAAACGTGCTATTTTATCGAGAATTAAAGGAACTCTCGATTATAAGGATCTTGTCGGATGTGATTTTGTAATTGAAGCCATCAGAGCTATTGATCGTGGAGGAAAGATCAAAGAACGAAAAGAAATTTTCCGCAAAATTGAAGAAGTTGTTGATCATGATTGCATTATTGCAACTCACTCTACTACCATTGTAATTACCGAGCTTTCATCTGATTTAGAGTATCGCGACCGTTGTGTGAGTTTACATTTTTTTGTCAATCACCAGGAAGCCAGAGTAATTGAGGTTGTGAGAGGATTGTATACAACCGATGAATCGTATCAGAAGGTTTGCAAGTTTGTTTCCCTGATTAACCGGAAGATTGTTCCTGTTCAGGAATCTGCGGGTTTGGTCAGTGTTAGGATTTTTGTAGTACTTCTGAATGAGGCTTGCGAAATCCTGATGGAAGGTATTTCGAATATTGAAGATGTTGATCAACTGATGAAAATAGGGTTTGGGATGCGTCTTGGACCATTTGAATTAGCTGATAAGATGGGACTTGATAAGGTTCTTCGTTGGATGGATAATATCTACAACGAGTTTGGCGACATCCGATACAAACCCAATCCATATCTCCGTAAATTGGTTCGTGCCAAGCATTTTGGAATTGAATCGGGCGATGGATTTTATAAATACGACGAGAATGGGAAGCGAGTAGTACTACCGAATAATCCAAGGTGTTAATTCTCATAGACTGAAAATAAATAAATAGAAATAGAATGAAGATTCTGGTTTTAAATTGCGGAAGTAGTTCCATCAAATATCAGCTTTTTACGATGACCGACCGAGTGGTGATTGCCAAAGGAGGTATCGAAAAACTGGGAATGAAAGGCAGCTTTTTGAAGCATGTCCGTCAGGATGGTCAGGTAGTCGTTTTTGAAGGAGAAATTTTAGATCACAAAATAGGGGTTGAGTATATTTTAGGAATTTTGACCAGCAAAAAACACGGCTGTTTGAATAGTCTTGAAGAGCTTGATGCTGTTGGTCATCGTGTAGTTCATGGTGGCGAGCGTTTTAATTCGAGCGTGCTCTTAACCGAAGATGTTCTGGCTGAAGTAACCAAATGTATCGATATAGCACCATTGCACAATCCGCCAAACCTGAAAGGTATTCAGGCAATGGAAGAATTGATTCCCGGAATTCCTCAGGTTGGGGTTTTTGATACAGCTTTCCACCAGACCATGGAACCCAAAGCATATATGTACGGAATTCCTTATCCTTTGTATAAAAAATATGGGATACGGCGTTATGGATTTCACGGAACCAGTCACCGATATGTAACTAAACGTGCGTGCGATTTACTTGGAGTTGATTACAATACGCAAAAGATCATTTCGTGCCATTTAGGTAATGGCGCTTCTGTTGCTGCAGTAAAAAATGGAAAATCAGTTGACACATCAATGGGATTTACACCTGTTGAAGGTTTGGTAATGGGAACGCGAAGTGGTGATCTGGACGTTGGAGTGGTACTTTACATCATGGAAAAAGAGGAGATTGGGATTAAATCGGCCAACACACTCTTTAACAAGCATGCCGGAATGCTTGGCATTACAGGCGTTTCATCGGATATGCGCGAAATTGAAATGGCAAAAGACAAGGGCGATGAAAGGGCAACTCTTGCACTCGATATGTACAATTACAAGGTCAAAAAATACATTGGATCCTACATTGCCGCGATGGGTGGTTTAGACATCCTGATTATGACCGGAGGTATAGGTGAGAATGCTGATACAACCCGGGAAGGTGTTCTAAGTGATATGGAATTTCTTGGAATTTCGTTGGATCACAAAAAAAACAAAGGTTTCCGGAAAGAAGGGGTTATAAGTACTCCTGATTCGAAAGTCAAAATAATTGTGGTTCCTACTGACGAAGAATTAATGATTGCTTTGGATACTGAGCAAATTGTTGCAGAACGAAATAAATTGTAAGCAATTCAGATGGTCTGAAGTATAGATTATAAGCAGGCTTCTTTTCTTATCAAGATATTGAAACGTCCGGTGTTAAATAACATCGGACGTTTTATTTTACAGCGGTTTAAAAACATTTTAGTTGTTGATGTTTGTTATGTAATAATCTCTACTGAAATGGTAATTTTGTATTTATAAATTCAATCAATGAAACTTGAACGCTTAGCTGATTTGTTCGTTTACACTAAATCTCTCCGAAAAAGGACTCTGGTTGCCATAAATGCTGTCGATTTACATAGTCTGGAGGCTATTTCTGAAGCCATTAAACTTGGAATTGTTTCGGGCGTTGTTACCGGAAATCGGGATGAGATCATCAGGCAATGTAAAGAACATCAAATCGATTATCAATCGTTTCAAATCATTCACGCCGAAACAGAAGAAGAGGCAGCACGGCTTGCGGTTGATCAGGTGAAACAAACTCCCGGTTGTATTTTGATGAAAGGCTTAATCAGCAGCGATAAATACATGAAGGCTATTCTCAATAAAGAAGCCGGATTATTGCCTCCAGGCAGTGTTTTAAGTCATGTTTCGGTGATTGACAATCCGAATTATCACAAATTGTTGATCGTTAGCGACGTAGCTATCATTCCTTATCCAACCATTCCGCAAAAAATAGCCATGGTTCATTATTTAAAGAAAATGGCTATCAATTTGGGGATTT
>Ga0302296_1002196_pt1 | contig 13357 bp, 10 predicted proteins | sample III_Fen_N3_1_FD_194546 | JGI IMG/M metagenome (GOLD analysis project Ga0302296, IMG submission 194546) | Peat permafrost microbial communities from Stordalen Mire near Abisko, Sweden - III_Fen_N3_1 | ecosystem: Environmental > Terrestrial > Soil > Wetlands > Permafrost | place: Sweden: Abisko... | reverse complement strand
GCTGCAATCTCTCCGATAATCTCGAGTACTTTACCATAATTATCAATGGCATCTTCAAAATCACGCGATGCATAATCAAATTTATCCTTTTCAGCAAAATTGCGCTCCTTGAGGGCAACTATTTTCTTCATCAATGGATGCGAAAGCTGAAATTTTATTGCGGGATTGTCGTTATAAAAGTTCATGTTTTTTATAGTTAAATGAATGGAGCCGTTAGTTTTGAGTTGGTAGCCGTTAGTTGAAAAGTGCAGTTCGAAAATTGTTGATGCTAGCCAAAATTTTCTACCTGTTTCTTACTACGTACTTGTTTCTCCCGGCTTCTTTCTTCTTGTTTTACTTCGAGTTCTTTTTATAAAATTTGATCATTTTTGGCAGTACTTCTTCAATACTTCCGGTAATCACATAGTCGGCAATCTGGTTAATCGGAGCTTTCGGATCATTGTTGATGGCAATAATCATGGCACTTTCCTGCATGCCGGCAATATGTTGGATTTGTCCTGAAATACCGCAGGCAATATATAATTTAGGACGTACCGTTGTACCGGTTTGACCTATTTGACGTTCGTGTTCTGCAAAACCTGCATCAACGGCCGCACGGGAAGCACCAACTTCACCACCTAATACAGCAGCCAGTTCGTGTAACAGTTTGAAATTATCGGCACTCCCGACTCCATAACCTCCCGAAACAATAATTGGAGAACCTTTAATGTTCAGTTTTGATTTCTCCATGTGACGTTCTATTACTTCAACCACAAAGTCGGTATCGGCAACATATTTTGAAGTCTCCAGTTTATGAGTCTTACCAACAAACTTTGCATCCTTGATTTCTTTTTTCATAACCCCTTCGCGTACTGTTGCCATCTGAGGGCGACAATCGGGATTCACAATGGTGGCTACGATGTTTCCTCCAAATGCAGGACGAATTTGATAAAGAAGATTTTCATAAATCTTTCCTTGTTTTTTATCTTCGTAGTTTCCGATTTCAAGGGAAGTACAATCGGCAGTTAAACCGCTAAATAAAGCCGAAGAGACACGGGGACCTAAATCACGTCCGATAGAAGTAGCTCCCATCAATGCGATTTGTGGCTTTTCTTCTTTAAACAGATGAACCAGTAATGAAGTGTGAGGTGTAGAAGTGTAGGGTGACATGCGTTTGTCATCCAATAAGTGCAGCACATCTACTCCGTAAGGGAATACTTGTGCACCAATACCGTCCAGTTTGTAACCGGCAGCAACCGCTTCTAATTTACAATTCAATTGTTTCGCCAGGCTACGACCTTTAGTAAGGAGTTCCAGACTGACATCACCAACAATGCCATCTTCAATTTCGAGATATACAAATATATTATTCATCTTAACTTATCCTATCGTGTGGTTAGCAATTAATTCTTTCATTAAACTCTCCATCTCAAAATCACTAGCCGTAAGTCGTTTGCTTTCTTTCGAAGTAAACACGACGTTTTCGATTTGTTTTACTTTAGTTGGCGAACCTGTCAGGCCCAACCACTGAATGTCATGTTCAATATCATTTACACCCCATTCAGTAATGTTTAAGTAAGGATGAGCATCATACAGGTCAGTATAGTCTGATCCGGCTTCCTGTTTCTCGGAAGGAGTGGCTGCATGTTTGTATTTTAATGTCAGTTTAGCATGACGGGGACGGCAGTTTGCGGCTGATCCGTTTACCGTTACCAGCATGGGCAATGAACCTTTCACTATTTCGATACCACGTTCAAGGCGGCGTTTAACTGTAATTTTGTTGTCTGAGAGATCTAATATCTCTTCGGCATAAGTAATTTGAGGAAAACCTAATTTCTCGGCTACCTGTGGGCCTACCTGAGCAGTGTCTCCATCGATTGCCTGACGACCACAAATGATTAAATCGACCTTACCCATCTTCCGGATGGCGCAAGCTAATGCGTAAGAAGTAGCCAGAGTATCTGAACCTGCAAACTCGCGTCCGCTTAACAGACAGCCACCATCGGCACCCCGGTACATACTTTCACGAATGATTTCGGCAGCACGTGCCGGTCCCATCGTCAGGATCTGAACGGTAGCACCTTTAATTTTACCTTTCAAGCGAAGAGCTTGTTCCAACGCGTTCAAATCTTCGGGATTATAAATAGCAGGAAGCGCAGCACGGTTCACCGTACCATCAGCCTTCATTGCATCTTTCCCTACATTGCGCGTGTCGGGTACTTGCTTAGCAAGAACAACAATGTTAAAACTCATTTTCTGTTAATTTGTAATTAATATAATATGACTGATAATTTTAATTTCTTATCGATAATCTTGCTTTTTTTATCCCGTGGGTATAAATTGGAGTGAAATGGGATGCTGAAAAGAAAAAGACCCGCAAAAATAGCAGTTTTTATTGAATAAGCAACCGTTTTTGCACAAATTTCGAGAATTGTGCATAAAAACAGACAAATAGGCACAAAAAAACGTGGGACTTTTCACAAAGTCCCACGTCTAGATAGGTATTAGTTTTTTTAAGGTATAAAAAAGATTGTGTTGTTTAGTTAACGATGCAAATAAACAGGTAAAATTGAAGTTCTACAAGAACTAAAATATGTTTTACAACCTATTTTTAGAACTTTTTGATAATTCAATGTAGTAATTTAAATCTATTCACGTAGTTTAACTACACATACACAGACAGATAGAATTTTTTTATTTTAAATAATAATTTTATTGTTTTATTGATATTGAATTGATTTTGGAGCATCTTTTAACTGTTTTAATGATTTGCCACAACTCGCTATTCCGCCAAATTAACGTTTCGAACAAGACCAAATGTAATAATTACTTTTAAAAGCCGTCAATTTTCTTTTTCCAAGGTATTGCACAATTATCTTTCTTTCTAAAAAAAAGACATCCACAACTAATTTTTTCTCAACTTCAGGATAAAACAGTTCGTTCTTTGCTGATTCTTTTAAGTTTTAAAGAGTAAGATTGCGAAAAATACAATTTGTATTTTTATAATATTCTGTGATTCTTTTTTTATGATTATCTGCAAAGACTCCTAACCAAAAAGACTCAATAACTCAGTAAATCGATTATTTTATATTAAAACTTCTACTCCATTTGGATTCTAATTCCCAGGAGTTAAGTTTATAATTCATTTTGCTATTATTCTTTAATTGATTTTGGATTGGTTTTGGATTGGTTTTGAATTGGTTTTGGTTTTGATATTTCAGTCATTTGTTTCCAAAATATATGCCATATACCTTTATTGATATATGGCAAATGTATTGCGAATAAGTGATTGTTAAGTGACTGATATATCGGAATAGCTACGGAACCAAAACCAATCCAAAACCAATCCAAAACCGTTCTGAGTTAGAAATGTATTCGTAATACAAATATAAAAAGAAAATTTGATGATCCACTTTTTTTTAAAATAAATCCGTTACACCCATTTAAATAACCTGATTAATTTATTGAAAATTAAAAAGCTTTTGCGAACAATCATTTTCTTTTTGATGTACTTTTTATTCATCCCGTGGTAATAGAGTAGCTTATGTGTAACTGACGGTTTAAGTAAATTTTTTAAGGAGTTTAATAGACTGCCTGAATCCTTAGAATCCAGAATATGTAGCCTGATTCTGACAATCTGTTTAAAGTTGGCAAAGTAAATTCTGGCATAGTCTCTGGTAATCCTTTTTGACCTTTATATACTTTGAAATTTTATGATCTATATTGTCAAAAGATCAAATGATAGGGATGAAACCCTATGAAAAAACAGTGAATCAACGCTTTTTTGAATTGATTTTTCGTGATAAATAAGTATCTTTGTCATTCATTTATATACACATGAAAAAAATATTGATCTTCCTGCTTACAGTTTTACAACTCTCTGCTTGCAACCATGCATCCCAAAACACCAAAAAAGAAGAGAAAACAGTGAACATCCCTGAATTTTCATCAGATTCTGCGTATAAATATACTCAAAAACAAGTAAATTTTGGTCCACGCGTTCCGAATACAACAGCTCATGACCAATGTGCAGCTTACTTATCCGCTGAGTTAAGAAAGTTGGGGGCAGAAGTCATTGAGCAAAAAGCCGATTTAACAGCTTTCGATGGAACAGTGCTTCGGTCAACGAATATTATCGGATCTTTTAATTCAAAAGCTGAAGCACGTATTCTGTTGTTTTCACACTGGGATTCACGTCCATGGGCAGATCAGGATCCTATACCGGGTAACCGCAAAAAACCGGTCATGGCAGCCAATGATGGAGCCAGTGGAGTGGGAGTGCTACTCGAAATGGCACGATTAATAGGCAAAAACCAGCCACAGGTTGGCGTTGATATTATATTTTTTGATTCGGAAGATTACGGGGCTCCCGAAAGTTTTAAAAGTACTAATTCAGAAGACTCCTGGTGTCTGGGGACACAATACTGGGCAAAAAACCCTCACGTTAAAGGGTATACTGCCCGATTTGGTATCTTACTCGATATGGTAGGAGGAAAACAAGCTACATTTTTCAGGGAACAGGCATCGGATTATTATGCAGGGAGTGTGGTTACCAATGTGTGGTCACAGGCAAAAAGCCTTGGATTTGGTCAGTATTTTAAGGATCAGAAAGGTGGTGCCATCACCGACGATCATATTTATGTAAATCAAATCATTGGCATTCCAAGCATCGACATTATCCAGTATGATCCGAATTCAAAAAGCGGATTTGCAGATTACTGGCATACAACGCATGATACCATGGAGAACGTTGATAAAACAACACTAAATGCCATTGGAACTACGCTGATGCATGTGGTTTATAATGAGAAGAAGTAAGAGGAAGAAGAAGTAAGAAGTAAGAGGTAAGAGGCAAGGAACGAGGAAGAAGAAGTAAGAGGTAAGAGGTAAGAGGCAAGGAACGAGGAAGAAGAAGTAAGAGGTAAGAGGTAAGAGGCAAGGAACGAGGAATGAGAAGTGAGAGGTAAGAGCTAAGAAGAGAAAGAAATAAGAAGTAAGAGGAAGAGGTACGAAGTAAGAGTAAGAGTAAGAGTAAGTGGTAAGAAGTAGTGAGGGTTGAGGAAAGTGATAAGATATTTCATTAAAAAAGAGTTCAATGCGTTTTAAGAAAATAGCTGTAAAAATAGGAAGTAATGTGTTGACCCGTTCGGATGGGACGCTTGATATTACTCATATGTCAGCTTTGGTGGATCAGATATCACACTTACACAAAAAAGGAGTTGAAATTGTTATGATTTCATCGGGTGCTGTTGCTTCGGGTCGAAGCGTACTGGGGATTCATAAAAAGATGGATGTAGTGGATCAGCGGCAACTTTTTTCGGCAGTAGGACAGGCGAAACTTATCAATCACTATTATGATTTATTCAGGGAGCATGGCATTGTTGTCGGGCAAGTGCTAACTACCAAAGAAAATTTCAGCAGTCGCCGTCTTTACCTGAATCAACGGAATTGTATGCGGGTCATGCTTGATAATAATGTGATTCCAATTGTCAATGAAAATGATGCTGTCTCTGTCTCCGAACTGATGTTTACCGATAATGATGAACTTTCAGGGTTGATAGCCTCAATGATGGATATGCAGGCCTTAGTTATTCTGAGCAATATCGATGGCATATACAACGGCTCACCCGCTGAACCAGAATCGAAGGTAATACTTCGAATCGAAAAAGGGCAGGATATCTCGGATTATATCCAAAATACAAAATCTACTTTCGGAAGGGGAGGTATGCTGACTAAAACGACCATAGCGCGCAAAATTGCCGATCAGGGCATTGAAGTGATCATAGCCAACGGTAAGCGGGAAAATATTTTAATTCAATTGCTTGATAAAAAATCAGAAGTTGTTTCAACTCATTTTGTGGCATCGCCCGCAGAAGTTTCAAGCGTGAAAAAATGGATTGCACATAGCGAAGGCTTCGCAAAAGGTGAGATTCATGTAAACGAAAATGCTGCCAAAGCATTGATTGGCGAAAAGGTGGTAAGTTTGTTGCCAATAGGAGCCATTAAAATTGTCGGTGATTTTGAAAAGGATGATATTGTACGCATTCTGGACCCTGATGGATTGTTGCTTGGAGTCGGTAAAGTACAATACGATAGTGGTAAAGCACGAGAATTACTCGGTAAAAAGAATCAGAAGCCCCTGGTTCATTGCGATTATTTATATCTGGAATGAAAATCGAAATTACATAGAACTTAAAGATCTCTTAACTCTCATAAAATAAGCTGAATATTATAATACTAAATTCGGATATTCGTTGGCTACTGAGATTTATTGACTTTAATAAAGTTTCAAGTAGTTGGAACTTTTATTGCAAGAATGGACATTTGTTATCCTTGTGAGATAAATATTTTAAAAACAGAGACGAATGATCACTTTAAAGTATAAGAGATGTTTTAAGTCAAATAGAAATTAATGACGAATTTATTAAAACGACCTCTTATATAACGAAATTCTATATACTGAATGAATTTATGTTCGACTCTGATAGTTGGTTATCCTTGAATGCAAAAAGGCTGCTATTTACTCAGGGAGATACATTTTGAAATTCAGGCATTCTGTCTGTAAAACACTGAAATAACTTTTAAAGAATCATGTGTTACTAAGTTAATTAATATTAATAACAATTTTTTTACATCAATAATTCATTTACTTTTGCGTTAAAACCTATTGAATTTATTATCCTGCCTGTTTTATAGACAAGGATTCCCGAAATATCCACAAAAAATCAATTAAAATGAACTTACTTACAGTTTTGCTTCAGGTAGTACCACCAACAATCCCCACTGATTCAATTACAACAACTGCTGTTGCTGTAGTTTCTAATCAGAATTATTTTCAATTGCTATTAAAAGGGGGATGGATTCTGCTGCCGTTGTTTATATTATTTTTTCTTTCAATTTATATGTTCATCGAACGCTGGGTATCCATATCAGCCCTTGGAAATAACGATCAGATCTGGTTTACCCGGATTAGTGAACTTGTTTCGGAATGGAAAATAGATAAAGCTATTAAATTTTGTAACGAAAAACCTTCATCATATTCTAAGGTGCTTGCTGCAGGACTTGAAGCTACAGAGGGAGACGATATAGAAATACAGGATGCATTACAAAGTGAGGCCCGTCAACAAATTTCGGTGCTCGAAAAGGGTATGAATTATCTGGGTATTACTGCTTCCATTGCACCTATGTTAGGATTTTTAGGTACAATTTTCGGAGTAATCAAAATATTTTATAACATTTCGGTGACGAACGATTTAAATATCGCGAATATCTCTGATGGTTTGTATCAAAAAATGATTTGTTCCGGTGCAGGTTTGTTTGTAGGAATTATTGCTTACTCCGGTTATTATATTTTAAACGGACGCATTGATAAAATTGTTGTTCGAATTGATAAATGTTCAAATGATTTGTTGAAAGATATCCGGTTGTATAAACGAACTAACAAAGCCTAAGATTTTTAGAGCAAAGAACAAAGATTTAAGAATCAGGAATCAAGATCCAAGACAGAATCCTGTAATGTCAGAATTCTAAATAACAGGAAGAAAAATAAAATTAACAAGTAAATAAATGCAAAATTCGTTTAATTGAGAGTAGTTCTCATTAAACGAAGAACTGTATTCTCAAAACTATTAATTTTATAAAATTAAACGATCCCTATCAAACAAACAAAATGAAAATAGAACGCAGAAAGTTGAGAACAGCAGAGGTTTATACTGCCTCGTTGAACGACATCATGTTTTTCTTGTTGCTGTTTTTCTTAATTATATCTACATTAGTGACGCCGGCAACTATCCGGGTGTTGCTCCCTCAGGCTAAAACCTCAGAGAAAGTAGTCGTTAAAAAGCAAATTAATCTGACGATTACATCGGATCACCGATATTATGTAAATCAAAAAGAAGTAACATTTGAAAATGTAGAACCAGAACTATCAACCATATTGTCTTCGAAAAAAGCAGGTGAAGATGTTATCGTGTTGCTGCATGCAGATAAAACGCTTAATCTTCAGGATGTGGTTAGTGTCATAGACATTGGAAATAAACTTAAAGTAAAAATGGTGCTTTTCACACAAAAGGAAAAAAGCTAAGTAACAAATTTTAAAAATGAACTCTATGAATTCTGTTCTTAAAATTTCGAACTGGAAACAAGATTCTTTAAAAGCTTCACGTTTGCTTAACATGGTCAGTGATGTCCTTATTAATCAGGTTTTGGTTGCTTTAGCTGATGAAGTAGTTGCACAGACTGACTATATTCTGGCTGAGAATATTAAAGATTTATCGGCGATGGATATTCATGATCCGATGTACGACCGTTTATTATTGACAAAAGAACGGATTGAAACGATAGCCGATGATATACAGAATGTTGTGTCATTACCATCGCCGCTTGGAAAAACGTTAATGGAGACAATCCGTCCAAACGGGTTGAAAATTTCGAAAGTGACAGTACCGTTTGGTGTTATTGGGGTCATTTATGAAGCCCGTCCGAATGTAAGTATTGATGTGTTCTCTTTATGCCTGAAATCAGGAAATGCCAGTGTGTTGAAAGGCGGAACTGATGCTCAGCATTCAAATTCAGCGATTGTACACGTGATTCAAACGGTTCTCGAAAAATTCAGTCTAGACAAAAATATTATTACTTTACTTCCGGCAGGAAGAGAATCTACAGCCGATTTGATGAATGCTGTTGGTTTTGTAGATGTGATAATTCCACGCGGAGGAAAAAAACTGATTGAATATGTCCGTGATAATTCAAAGATCCCCGTTATAGAGACAGGTGCCGGCATTTGTCACACCTATTTTGATGAATCCGGAGATGTTGAAAAGGGAATTGAAATCATCTACAATGCCAAAACAAGACGTGTTAGTGTCTGTAATGCTTTAGACTGTCTGATCATTCACGAAAAACGGTTGAAAGATTTACCGGATATCTGTCGTAAATTATCAGAAAAAAATGTCATCCTGTATGCTGATGTAAAAGCCTACACTTTTCTAATTGGAAAATATCCAAAAGCCTTGTTGCAAAAAGTTGATGCTGAAAGTTACGGGACAGAATTCCTGGATTATAAAATGTCAGTAAAAACTGTCGAATCAATAGAAGAAGCCATTGATCATATTTCGACCTATAGTTCAAGACACAGCGAATGTATTATCAGTGAAGATTTAAAAAACATCAATCTCTTCGATAAAATGGTGGATGCCGCTTGTGTCTATACCAATGTCTCAACAGCATTTACCGATGGAGCCCAATTTGGGTTGGGTGCTGAAATCGGAATCAGTACTCAAAAATTACATGCCCGCGGTCCCATGGGATTAAATGAGCTGTGTTCCTATAAATGGATAATTAAAGGGGATGGACATATAAGGAAGTGAAAAATATGAGTATAATTCACTAAATTTCAAATATTTTTACACTATTTGTTGTATATTCAAAATTAATTGTTTTCCTTTGTACCCGATAAGAAAGTGTATTTTCTTGTGGGGTTATTTGTTTCTCTCCTTTCAAGGACTGATTCGGTTTTAACCTTGTTTGTTTATGCTGTTCTTGAAACACAATTTATTCAATTTTTTTATTTTATTTTATGAACATTTACGTAGGTAATTTAAGTTACAAAGTTCGGGAAAATGACCTTCAAGGGGTTATCGAAGAGTATGGTCAAGTAGAATCATGCAAAATCATCAAAGATCGCGAAACCGGAAAATCTAAAGGATTTGCATTTGTAGAAATGGCTGACGATGCTGCTGCCGCAAAAGTAATCGAAGAATTAAACGGAGCTGAATTTGATGGTCGCTCAATGGTTGTTAAAGAAGCTAGACCAAGAAACTAAGATTTTTTTCTAATCACACAAAGAAACTTCTGTTATTGAAAAATAGCAGGAGTTTTTTTGTAAAATACAATCCATATGAAAACATCAAAAGGAGCCTTTGTTCAAACGGGAGTATTGGGCAAATTGTTTATACTCTTAGCGATCACTTTGCTTTTTACATTGATATTAACTCCTGTAATCTCGTTCTTGCCACTTTTAAACCTTACTGAAACGGGTTTGTTAAAGCTGTCGCAGTTATTGCTTTCGGTAGGAGTTATTGTTTTACCACCTATCGTTTTAGCTTATTTAATTAGTGAAAAACCTCAACATTTTTTACTTCTGGATAAAAAGAAAATGAATTGGACCGATTTAATTCTTGTAGTCATTTTCATGATCCTCATTATTCCTTTTATTAACTTACTTGGTGATTTGAATCATCAGTTGGTTTTGCCGAAGATGTTTTCAGGCATAGAGCTGTGGATGAAAACATCAGAAGAACAGGCAACAGCGCTGACTGAAAAATTCCTGAAAGTAAATACTTTTCAGGGTCTGCTTATTAATATATTTTTAATATCAGTCATCCCTGCCATCGGCGAAGAACTTTATTTCAGGGGCGCGTTGCAAGGTGTTATCCGGGATTGGAAAGGTGTTAAAACCTCAATCTGGATTACTGCAATTATCTTTAGTACGATTCACTTTCAATTTTACGGATTTGTACCCCGTATGCTTATGGGAGCTTTCTTTGGCTATCTTCTGGTGTGGAGTGAAAACATGTGGTTGCCAATCGTTGCTCATTTTACTAATAATGTGATAGCGGTACTATTCTATTACCTTCAATTTAATGGGAGTAAGTTGCCTGATATTGACTCTATCGGAATTGGAAATACTTTGTGGATCGGCCTTTTAAGTGGCGGCTTAGGAATTTTAGGAATTTACGGTCTTAAAAGGCGATTTTATTTACAAAAAGAAAAAATTGCAAATTCTTAAACTACCTGTTTTCCCACTCTGCTTCTTATTTTATATTATTCAGCCGTTTAAGATTGAATTTACGGGTCAGGTTAATAATAAGTGCTCAAAAAATTGTATTTTTGTAAGCTTAAAGACAATAGAAATCGCTTTTTTAAGTTTTAAATTCAGATTAACCCGATATATTTTAATTTTTTGGTTTAACACGTGAAATAGATTTTAATTAATTATTTAAACCTGCTTTATGTTTATTTTTTCAACCCGTATTTATTTGAAAAATTTACTGACACATAAAATTCTGTTTCTTTTACTGGTAGTTCTTATCAGCGGATGTTCAACGAAAAAAAACACGTGGATTTCGCGAACCTCTCAGGCTACTAATACACGTTTTAATGTGTATTTCAATGGCTATGTGAGTTATAACGAGGGCTTGAAAAATATTCAGAAAGCAAATAAAGAAGATTATTCTTCTATTATTCCAATGTACCCCATAAGCAGACACTCGAATGCTGCTTCAGCGACGTCGAATATGGATTTGACCATTGAAAAGTGTCGAAAAGCGATTAAATTACATTCAATAAAAATAAAGCCAAAAAAGAATTATAAAAAAGCGAACTCCCCCGATTATAAACTTTACTACAACCAGGAGGAATTTAATCCTGCACTCAAAGATGCCTGGTTATTGCTGGCAAAGGCTGAATTTCATAAAGCAAACTTTCTCGGCTCAGTGGGCACCTTCTCGTACATTGTCCGTCATTATGGAGCCGACAAGGATATGGAAGCTACCTGCCAGTTGTGGATTGCCCGTGCGTATGGTGAAATGGGCTGGATCTATGAAGCAGAACAAGTGATGTCAAAGATTGTACAAGACAACCTTAAACGTTCGAATATTGGATTATTTGCATCGGTGAATGCTGATTTATTATTAAAAAAACATCTCTATAAAGATGCAATTCCTTTTTTAGAACTTGCTTTATCCAAAGAAAAAGATACAAGTCTTCAACAACGATTCAGATTTTTACTGGCTCAACTCTATCAAAAAACGAAAGACAATAAAACAGCTTACGAACTCTATTCAAAGGTCATTAAATCGAATCCACCTTACGAAATGGAGTTTAATGCCCGGATAAGCCGTGCTCAATTGTATCTGGGCAATATTTCAGGAATTCGAAAAGAACTCTCGACAATGCTTAAAAAACGGAGTAATAAAGAATATCTGGATCAAATCTACTATGCAATCGGCAATACTTATTTGCACAGTGATGATACATTAAAAGCTATCGATAATTACAAATTGTCCATTGAAAAAAGTACACGTAAGGGAATTGACAAAGCGGAGACTTTAGTGAAGTTGGGAGATATCTATTATACGAAACGGAATTATGTTCTGGCTCAACCGTGTTATGATGATGCAGGTAAAATAATGACCAATGAAAACGAAGATTTTTCCAGGGTAACCCGCCTCGGAGAAATGTTAAGCGAATTGGTGACTCAAAATGATATCGTCATTTTACAGGATAGCCTTTTACGTTTATCAGCCATGCCCGAAAGTAAGCGGTTGGAAGTAATTAACAAGTTGATTGAAAAATTGTATGCCGACGAAAAAGCTGCTGCTGACAAAGAATTAAAAGATAAACAGAATGCAATTGCCAACGCTGAAGATAATTTTACGAATTTACCTCCTATCGGTGGAAATCCAAATTCATCAGGCGATTGGTATTTCTATAATCCTGATGTGGTCCGAAACGGGCAGGCTGAATTTCTAAAAAAATGGGGAGTTCGTAAGCTCGAAGATAACTGGAGGAGAACAAACAAAGCAACTACGCTTTTTGCCGAAGAAAAATATTCACAAACACCAGATAAAGCAGGAACAGATACTATTGCAAAAACCAAAGAAATAACAGACAAAAAAAAGCCTGAATTCTATTTAAATCAAATCCCGGTCACAAAAGCGCAAATTGCAAATTCAACAGTTGCTATCGGAAATGCATTATTTTCGATGGGAGAGATTTATAAAGATAAAATTGAAGATATCCCAATGGCGATCAGTACTTTTAAAGAATTTATACAGCGCTATAAATCGGATAAACGGATTCCTGATGCTTACTTCTATATCTATCTCATGCAAACTAAAACAGGAAATGAGACAGAGGCGAATTTATACCGGTCAAAACTTGTAAATGAATATCCTACCTCAAAATACGGTAGTATACTTTCTCAGCCAGATTATTCCAGAAAACTGGAAAATATGTATAGGGTTCAGGATTCAATCTATAACCTGACTTACAAAGCGTATAATGAAAGTGATTTCAAAACCGTATATAAACAGGTAGCTTTTATAAAAGAAAATTTCCCATTATCGACCCTGATGCCAAAATTCCTTTTCCTGAATGCATTAAGCATTGGGAAAAATGAGACATCAGTCTTGTTTCGCAGTGCTTTGAAGGACTTAGTAACAACCTATCCCCAAAGCGATGTCAGTGCAATGGCAAAAGATATATTAGCCTTGATGAAACAGGGACAGGAAGTTAAAGCCGGCACGTCGAGTGGCTCTTTGATCGCACGTCGTGAAGAAAAAACAGCTGTTGATATAACAGAAACTTCAACTCA
>Ga0302296_1002194_pt1 | contig 13361 bp, 4 predicted proteins | sample III_Fen_N3_1_FD_194546 | JGI IMG/M metagenome (GOLD analysis project Ga0302296, IMG submission 194546) | Peat permafrost microbial communities from Stordalen Mire near Abisko, Sweden - III_Fen_N3_1 | ecosystem: Environmental > Terrestrial > Soil > Wetlands > Permafrost | place: Sweden: Abisko... | reverse complement strand
TAAAAGCATGCAATTGGCAGGCTTACAATTATCAAAAAAAGATTTATATAATCCTGATAGTTCAAATTTCATGGATGCCTTCCCGATGTTTGGTAAAGGTTGTAGTAGTGGAATTATTTCACCCGATGGTTTATTAATCACAAATTACCATTGTGCACGTTACTTAATTCAAAGTCATAGTACGGTTACAAACAATTTACTAGAAAGTGGTTTTACAGCAAATTCATTTAGTGAAGAATTAACAAATAACAATTTAACAGCAGAATTTACAAGAAAGATAATTGATATATCAAAAGATGTTTTAATTGGTACAAATGAAAAATCTACAATAAAAGTTCGTGATTCAATAACATCTCGAAACATTTCCAAAATTGAAAAACATTATAAAGATTCAACAAATCTTAATACTAGAATTGAGACAATATTCTTTGGATTAAAATATATATTAATTCTTAGCGAAGAATATAAAGATATTCGCTTAGTTTATAGTCCACCAGAATCAATTGCGAACTTTGGAGGAGATAAAGATAATTGGACATGGCCTCGTCATTGTGCCGATTTTGCAATTTTTCGAATTTATAGTGATTCCAATAATAAGCCCAATATAATTTCTAAAAACAACATTCCATTTCAAGCAAAAAAGTACCTTCCTATATCAACAAAGGAAAAGAAAGAGAATGACTTTACGATGGCAATTGGATATCCTGGAAGTACAGAAGAATTCCTCCCTCCATCAGCAATCGAAGCGTATCGTGACAGTATTTTACCCATTCGTCTTTTTGCTCGTAAACAGAGACTTGATATTATGAAGCAATATATGGATTCCTCAAAATTTACAAATCTAAATTACACTTCAAAATATATATCAACTAGCAATTATTATTTGAAATGGCAATCCGACAAAAAGCAACTTTCAAATACAAACAAATCGTTTTCGCATAAAACCATTTCAAATATCGACCCTGAAATTGAAAATGAATTAAACAAATCTTATATTCAGTTAGCCAAATTTCAACAAAATAGTGCGACCTATTATGAAGGTTTATTAAGTTTAGAGCTTATAAAATTCACAAATAAAATTGGGTCATTAATTGAGAAAAAGAAATCAGAAACAGATATTATACCAATTATTCGGAATTATTATCAAACTCACACAATCGAAATAGACAGAGATTACTTTTTTCAATTAATTACATATTTGTTTAAAGATCAAACAAAAAATAAAACATTTATTGAGTTACTATCTTTAAATAAAAAAGCAACAGAAAAGTCTATTATTGAATGCTATAACAAGTCGTTTTTTAGTGATTCGAATAGACTTCTATCATTGATCCAAAAACATCCAAAAACATGGAATAACACAATACAAAATGATTATCTATATGTTATTTCTGAGCATATTTATAAGAACTATTTTTCAATAGAATTAAATATTACAAAACAAAAAAAGATTATTGATAGTTTACAAAGAATAAACATAACCAAACTCATAAATAAAAAACGAATAATTTATCCTGATGCCAATTCTACATTGCGTATTTCATTTGGTAAGATTAAATCATATCAACTAATTGATGGTATTCAATATGATTATAAAACTACAATGCTAGGAATAAAAGAGAAATTTGAAACTGGCGATATGAATTATAGTGTAGATAATAGACTTTTGGAAATGTTATCACCTTCACTTTCTACTTGTTATATTTCAACATGTCATACAACAGGAGGTAATTCTGGAAGTCCAATAATAAATGGGAAAGGTGAATTTATTGGATTAAACTATGATAGAAATATTGAAGGAACAACAAACGATTATATTTACAGAGAAAACTCAGCAAGAAACATTTGGTTAAATTCAAATTATATAATCTATTTATTAAAAGATTATTCAAAAGCAAATCATATTATTCAGTCACTAAAAATATTTTAATGCACTTTTCCCTTATTTTACTAGGAGTGTAAAACAATAGATTTTAGTTATTAACAATTTGAATATCCGATATTTAATATCTTTTATACGAAACAACTAATTCAATCGATTTTTTAATTAATTTAGCAAACGTTAAAACTTTTTAGGAATAATACCGTTAAATTGCGAAAGTTAATTTGAACCATACAGTAAAATGAAGCATTTACTTGTCGTTTTCATAAATATCATTTTAATATCCACTGCCACAGCACAGCATGTAGATATGCGTTTTGAGCATATATCTATAAGTGATGGTTTGTCGCAAGTATGTGTTAATGATATTATGCAAGATAGAGAGGGTTTTATTTGGATTGCGACACAAGATGGTTTAAGTAAATATGACGGATATTCGTTTAAAGTTTATAAACCCGATCCCCGAAACAACAATTCAATTTCAAATAATCAAATTAAAAAAGTTTTTGAAGACCATGATGGAGTTATTTGGGTTGGAACTGCAGGTGGAGGATTATGTAAATTTGACAAAAAAACAGAAGTTTTTACAGCATTTACAAATATCGCAGTAAATAAAACAACCATATCGTCGAATGATGTTTATTCTATTTTTGAAGATAGCAAAGGTCGATTATGGGTAGGTACATTTGGAGGAGGATTAAATAAATTCGACAAAAAAACAGGCTTTTTCAAACAATATTTAAATAATACAACAAAACCAAAGTCATTAGGTGGTAATGCTGTTAGAGCTATTGTTGAAGATAATCAAGGACGTGTTTGGATTGGAATTGATGGTGGTGGTTTAGACTTATATAATGAAAAATCAGATGATTTTACTCATTACAAAAATGACAAAAAAAATACCAATTCACTTTCGAATGATATTGTAATGAGTGTCATTGTTGATAAAGACGATAATTTATGGATTGGAACATACGATGGAGGATTAAACAAGTTTAATCCAGCAACTAATACCTTTGAAAGATTCCGTCATAATAGTAAAGATCCAAACTCACTCTCAAATGATATAGTTTGGTCTATTTTTGAAAATACCGATAATACCATATGGGCTGGTACTAGAGGTGGAGGAATTTCTATTTATGATAAAAAAACAAAGAAATTTTCATCATATACATATAATCCAACAGATAAGTATAGTATTAATGATGACAAGATACTTTGTATAATGAAAGACCGTTCTGGATTAATTTGGATAGGAACGGAAACAAATGGAATAAATAAATTTGATGAGCAAAGCAGGAAATTTGAACTTTATAAAAACACACCAAATAACATTACTACTTTATCAAATAGTAACGTTATGGCTATTAGGCAAGCTGGTGATATTTTATGGATTGCAACAAGAGCTGGTAGTTTAAACGCCCTAAATATAAAAACAGGAAAAACTACAAAATATAGTGCACCTTCTTCAATGAAATATGACTTTAATCAACTTTTGTCATTAGAACTTGCTCCAGATGGTAAAATATGGTTGGGTACTGAATTAAACGGTTTATTTTTATTTGACCCCAAAACAGGTAAAACAGAAAATTTCCGATTTGATATGACAAGTCGACCAAATCAAATCAGCAATAATGCTGTAACCCAAATTGTTCAAACAAGCGATAGCGTTATTTGGATATCTACATGGGGAGGTGGACTAAATAAATACAATTTTAAAAGCAATAAATTCACCAATTTCCCTATTGGCAAGAATTATATGAAAAATGTTGCTTGGTGTCTTTATAAAGACAAATTTGGTATGTTATGGGCTGGTACTAATGGAAGAGGTCTTTTAAAACTAAATCCAAATACAGGAGAATCTGTTTATTATGAAAACAAAAGAAATAATCCATCAACCTTAAGTAATAATGTAGTATTATCTATTTACGAAAGTTCTGATGGAACTCTTTGGGTCGGAACTGGTGGAGGTGGATTGAATAAGTTCAATAAGATGAAAGAAACTTTTTCAGCTTATACTCAAAAAGATGGTTTACCCAATGATATGATTTTGGGAATATTAGAAGATGATGATAAAAATTTATGGTTAAGTACATATAATGGATTATCGCACTTTAATCCAAAGACAAAAGAATGTACAAATTACTATGAAGAAAATGGATTACAAGGAAATTCATTTAATGAAAGATCATGTTATAAAAATTCGCAAGGTAAAATGTTCTTTGGGGGACCAAAGGGATTGACATCTTTTTATCCAGATAGTATTTACAAAAACACATTTATTCCTCCTGTAGTTATAAGTGATTTTAAGATTTTCAACAAATCAGTTGAACTTAATTCTATAGTAAATGAATTAGCTATACTAACTAAACCTGTCTACTTAACAGACTCAATTACTTTATCATATAAACAAAGTGTCTTCTCATTTGAATTTGCTGCATTACACTTTGTATCGCCATCTAAAAACAAGTATCAGTATAAGATGGAAGGATTTGATGAGAATTGGATAGAAGCAGATGCAATGCAAAGATTTGCGACATATACGAATCTTTCAGGAGGTGAATATATTTTTAAAGTACGAGCTTCAAATAGCGATGGTGTTTGGAATAAAAAAGGAGTAGCAATACACATTTTCATAATACCGCCTTTTTATAAAACAATGTGGTTCTATTCTATTTTAGTCTTTATTTTAATAATTGCTATATATATATTTATTAAGATTCGTGAAAAACAACTCATAAAAGAAAAAGAACATCTTGAAGAAATGGTTCGTGAAAGAACTCAAGAATTGAATCAACAAAAAGAAGAGTTAAAACTTCAAAGCGAACTCTTAGCTAAGAGCAATGATGAGTTAACAAAGAGTAATATTTTGATAACAGATAGCATAAGCTATGCTAAACGTATACAAGAAGCTATGCTTCCATCTGAAGAATTAATTAAACATTATTTACCTAATTCATTTATATATTTCCGACCAAAAGATATTGTAAGTGGAGACTTTTATTGGTTTTACGAACATAATAACCGATTATTTATAGCAGTTGCAGATTGTACTGGCCATGGGGTTCCAGGTGCATTTATGTCAATGATTGGTAATACATTATTGAATGAAATCGTTATCGATAAAGAAGAAAGTATTCCAAGTGAAATACTTGAGAAACTTAATACAGGTGTTATTAAAGCATTAAACCAAAATCAAGAAATTAATAACAGCCAAACTCAAACACAAGATGATGGCATGGATATATCACTTTGTTGTATTGATTTAAATACACAAAGAGTTGAAATTGCTTGTGCAAACCATGGTGCATATATTATAGATGGAGAACGAATAGAATTAATACAAGGTGAACTCTATTCTATTGGAGGAATGTTTACTAATAATGTTCAACGTAAATATACAAATTACTCATGTCCATTAAAAAAGGGCATGCAGATATATATGTTTAGCGATGGTTATCAAGATCAATTTGGTGGACCAAAAAATAAAAAATTCTTAGCAAGTAAATTCAAAGAATTACTTTATGCAAACAGAGAAGTTAGCATGCTAGAGCATCCCGAAATTCTTGATTCGACATTTGAATCATGGAAAGGAAGAAATAAACAAATTGACGATGTCCTTGTATTAGGAATTACTTTATAATATATTTTCTTAATCGTCTATTTGTTTCAAAATATATTTATACTTTTATCGTTGAATAACGAGATTAATATTCAATATAAAGTATGAAAATAAACAGTCTTCCGATAAGAACAAAAAAATCAAGTCTTACTTTTATAATTGTCCTTCTGTATATTTCAATATCTGTAAAAGCACAAAAAAGACTAGATTTGCTTAAGGACTCATCACTCAATTATATCCATCAAAAACAGTTACCTACTTTAAATAATGACTCTTTAGTTTCATACTTTGATAACTATGGAAAGAACAATCCATACGTATTTGCTAAGGTTTTTAACTTGAAATATAACACACAAAACGATGGTAAATGGATTATCAACGCCGATAATACTTTATCTTGGCTTTTTGAAATTAAATCAAAAAATGCATTTAGTTTAAATTTCACATTGGAACAATGTAATATTCCTAAAGAAGCTAAGCTTTATATTTATAGTAAACTTGCAGGAATAGCAATGGGACCTTATACATCAAAGAATATTTCAAAAGATTCTAGTCTGTTTATTGAGCCAATAATAGGTGATGATGTCATATTTGAATTAGATATCCCCTATTCTTCTGATACTTTAAAAAGCATTTTTACAATAACAAAAATTGGACATGATTTTAGAAATTTTTATAATTCAAACAATGATAAAAGAGGTACTGCAGGAAGCTGTGAACATGATATAAATTGTGGAATTGGATTAAATTGGCAAAAAGAAAAAAGATCGGTTGTGAAAATAATATTCAATGGAGATTTAGGAACAGAATCATGTACTGGAACTTTAATTAATAATACAACTAACAATGAATTACCTTATTTATTAACAGCAAATCATTGCATTAAAGATTCGAAGACTGCTGCTGGAGCAATTTTTTACTTTGATTTTGAAAATAGCATTTGCGGTAATGGCGATGCAAAAAACTTTATTAAAACACTTAAAGGAGCTGATCTAATTTCAACTTCAAATTCGACCAATAAACTAGATTTCACACTTTTACGTTTAAAAACATTACCTCCCAAAAGCTATAATCCGTATTATTCAGGCTGGTCTTTAAAAACTACACTTGAAAGTAATGTGGTAGTTATTCATCACCCCCAAAGAGATAGTAAAAAGATATCATATTCTCAAAATCAAATTATAAATGGATCTTTTACAGATAATGGTTACACTTCAAATAGTCATTGGCTAATAGTAAAATGGGATACTGGAGCTACAGAACCTGGATCTTCTGGTTGTGCACTATTTAACTCAAAACATCAAATTATTGGAGATCTTACGGGGGGAAATTCCGAATGTGGTAGTCCCTATAATGATTATTTTGCAAAATTTTATAAATCATGGAATACATTTCCTGATTCAGCAAATCAACTAAAATGCTGGCTCGATCCAATTGGACTAAATGTATCAGAATGTCAAGGATATGACCCTTTAATTGGAAGTGACAATCCAATATCGAATGTCATTTTCAATGAAAATCTTCAAATATATAGTTTTGGAGAAAAAGCAAAAGGTAGTTGGTCGGGATATAATGAACCAAGACTTACAATTTGTGCCGATAAATTTTCTGGAATTAAAAATAAATATATTTATGCCATTAAATTCCCTTTACAATTTTTTTCAAAATCATTTGATTTAAGTAAAATAAAACTAAAAATATGGAATGGAATTACTCATCCCGATTCTATTATATATGAACAAAATCTTTCAAATGACTCGATAATTGGTGGAGAATATTACTATATGTCATTCATTAACAGAATAAAAGCTGGTACTGACTATTTTATTGGATTTGACTTATCAAATTTGACAATTGAAGATTCTACATTTCTTTTTACGGCTAAAAATCGGGCAGATATGTCAAATAGTTTGTTTTATTTTTACAAAGGGAAATGGGTTCCCGCAAGCGATTTAGGGTTGTTTTCATCACTGGGTATTGAAGTATATGTCACTGATAACATTTCACAAGCTAGAACAACTACAAAGGTTCCTGAAAAACTTCTTTCAATTATTAGAGATTCCTTTATTACTTTTCAAAGTAATGAACTTTTTCACGTTGATTCTATTTCAAATTATTACGAGAATGATTGGCTTCAATTACACCGTTTTATTTCAGATAAAGGATATTGGACAGGAACTAATGAATATAACTTATTACAATTTGCTGAAAAATATAAGATTCAAGATGATAAATACTTATCGGGAATTAAACTTGCTGTAGCTATTAATTCAATTTTAAAACCTGAGACAAAGTTAAAAATCTCAATTTTAAAAGATTTAGGAAATATTGACTCAACTATTTATTCTCAAGAAAAAAATGTATCGGAAATAAAAGCTAATTATTACAATGTTATAAAATTCAAAAAACAATTTAAAATTGATAGTACAATATATATTTTAATATCTATAAATGATATTGTATCATCTGACACATTTGCAATATATATAGGAAATCCTAAAGATTTAGTTAATAAAAAACACTCATACTTTTGGAATGTTGGAAATTGGTCCAATTTTTCATTGTTTAACATTCAAAATAACTTAGGAATCAGCCCTGAAACATGGTATTCACCGTATATTTTTGATAAAGATTCTTTAGATTATTGCTTTCCAATTAATAATAAAATTTTACCAACAGATATAATTTACAGAGAATTTTTTATTTACCCAAACCCCTCTCCAATCAGTTCAAATACTGTAACATTAAATTTTGGTTATAATAAAATTAATAATGTTTCTGTTTTTATTCAAGATATATTTGGTAATATAGTTAGTACACCAAAACCTTCGTTTAACAACAGTAACTCAATGTCAATTTCAACTAAAGATTTAATTGAAGGCATATATTTTGTTAAAGTGAAAATTGAAGATACTTTTTACAAACCTATGCCTTTGATAATTTCACATTAATAATTAATAATTAATATTGATTATATATAAATGAAAAACGGGACTATCTAAAATTTAAGATCAGTCCCGTTTTTTATAAATTTAATTCAATTATTTATTCTTTAAAGAATTGATAATACAATATCTACTAAAAGTTCTACTAAAGAATAATAAAATATCATTGCTATTTTTTGCTTATGATTACTTATCCGATGCAAATTCCGTCTTTGTCAAACATTTCAATTCTTGAGAAATGGAAAGCTGCTTCACGCATAGCATTTTCATCACTATCAGCACCATGAATTGCATTAAATTCAATACTATCAGCAAAAATCTTACGAATTGTACCTTCATCAGCCTTTTTAGGATCGGTACTTCCAATTAATGTTCTAAAATCAGCAATTGCATTTTCTTTTTCTAAAACAAGAGCCACAATTGGACCCGATGTCATAAAGTCAACTAACTCGCCAAAAAATGGACGTTCCTTGTGAACTGCATAAAATTGTTGAGCTGCACTTATGCTTAAACGCACTTGTTTCATCGCTACAATTCTAAAACCAGCATCATTTATTATTTTCAATATAGCACCTGTATGACCATTTCCAACTGCATCAGGTTTAATCATCGAGAAGGTTATTTTTCCAATAAATCTGTTCATAAGTATATCATTTTATTGTTTAATTCGAATTCAAAAATAAACTAATTTTCCGAAAAAAAAATAGGTATAGAGCTTAATTTAGAAATAAAGTAAAACTACTTTACATTTAAAATTTTGTAGCAAAATATCTATTTGAAACTATTAAAAGAATGTCAAAACTAATAGCATATAGAGCATCGGCAGGTTCAGGTAAAACATTTACGTTAACCCAAGAATTTTTAACACTTCTTTTCAAAAATGAAATGAGTTTTAAAAATATTTTAGCGGTGACTTTTACTAATAAAGCTAGCGGTGAAATGAAAAGTCGAATCATTAAACAACTCTACGAACTTTCTTGTGGCAAAAACAGTCCATACTTACCTATTCTTCAAAAAGGATTTAACTTAACACCAAGCGAAATACAATTCAAATCGCGAAGTATTCTTAATCATATTTTACATAACTATTCGTTTTTCTTTGTTGAAACTATCGATAAATTTTTTCTACGTATTATTAAGAACTTTGCTAAAGAGCTTGGAATTTTTGCCATTCAAAACATAGAACTCGACAATAATAGGATTCTAGAACTTACCGTTAAACAACTTTTTATTGATATAGATAACGATGATGATTTAAGAGATTGGCTCCAAAGCTTCATTGCAAACCAAATCGATAGCGGAGAAAATTACAATGTTCATCGCAAAATTCTAAAGATTGGTCGAGAGGTTTTTTCAGAAAATGCAGCAACTATTCTCCATAAAGAAAAAGCTTTTTTCGAACAGAAAGAACTTATAAATAGTATTTACGACGACTATTCAAAAATCATCAAACAAACCGACAAACAATTCTTAGAAATAGCTCAAAAAGCTGAAGCATTAATAACAAAACATGGGCTTCAGGTTGTCGATTTCAGTTTTGGTAAATCTGGTGCAATAGGTTATTTTTCCAAGATTAAAAACGGCGATTATGAATATAGTAAACGAGTTAATGAAGCAATAGAAAATCCATCTAAACTAACAACAGCTAAAAGCGACAAAAAGACTGAAATACAATCTTGTATAGATGATGGTTTAATCCTATTATTAAAGGAATGTGTTGAACTTTGGGACTTTATTCAAAAGGATTATTGTACTGCAGAATTACTTGTTGAATATCGATTTACATTTCCCGTAATTACGAAAATTCACAGCAAAGTTTTAGATTATTGTAGAGAGAATAATGTACATCTATTGTCGAACAATAATATGATGTTGCGAAATATTATAAATGACAATCCAGCACCATTTCTTTATGAGAAAATGGGAACCTTTCTCAAGCACTTTATGCTCGATGAGTTTCAAGACACATCATCCTTACAATGGGACAATATAAAACCACTTGTTGACAACAGTCTTGCCGAAGGAAATAAAAGCCTTGTGGTTGGCGATGTAAAACAATCGATTTATCGATGGAGAAATGGTGATTGGACACTTTTAGGTAAACGAATTTTTGACGATTACGATCAACGAATCGACAGCCATACATTGTCGTTTAATTATAGGAGTAATCGCAATATTATAGCATTCAACAACAAGGTATTCGACGGATGTAAAATGCTTTTACAAAACCTTATTAATAGTGAAACGAACAATTCCGATACTTTACCCGAATCACTTCAAAATGTGATGAATAGAGCTTATGGAGATGTTGAACAAAAAGCACCAGATTCAATGCTTGGTGACGGTTTTGTTTCCGTTCGTTTTTTACCAAAAGACAATTATAATGAAGCAATTTCGGAACAACTTCCAGCACTCATCGAGCAAATTCAAGACAAAGGTTTTGCCCCTTCAGATATCGCAATAATTCTTCGCGACAATAAAGAATGTCGTCAAATTGTAAACACCATGCTCGAATATAAAAAAGGAGCTACAAATCCAAAATATTGTTACGATGTTGTTTCATCTGAAGCTTTGGAATTAGGAAAATCTCCAGCAATTCGGATAATAATAAACATACTAAAAGCTTCAATTAACGATAAAGATACAATAGCCAAATCGGCTGTAATTGAAGAGTTTTTCAACACGTTTTCAACAGAGCCTACATTAGCACATTCGTTAAAATATTCAGAATTAATGGAACGAATGAATTTGCGTTTGAACGATAAAATTTCGCTTTTTGAAAAGAGTGAAGAAATCATTTCGAGACTCCATTTAGCAACAAAAGAAGAAATTCCATACATAAAAGATTTTCAAGATATAATACTAAATCATACCGTTAGGTCAGAAGTCACAACTCACTCATTTTTAAAATGGTGGTCGGAAAAAGGTACAAATATTTCAGTAAAACTTCCCGAAGGACAAAATGCCATGCAAGTTGTGACTATTCACAAGTCAAAAGGTCTAGAATTTAAGGTTGTGATTCTTCCATTTTGTTCATGGAATTTGAACGATTATAATAAAACTACACTTTGGGTTTCAAATCCTAAAGTACCTTTTCCAATACATCCTGTTACCTTTAATAAAAAGCTAAATTTCACACACTATATATCAGATTATCAAACAGAAAAAACACAACAATACATTGATAACTTGAACCTACTTTACGTTGCATTAACGAGAGCAGAACAAGCTATGTATATCTTTTGTAAAACAGAAAGTAGTACTAGTAGCGACATAAAAACTGTGGCAAGTTTATTACAAAAATCCTTAGATCTAGAATCCGATATTTTCGAATTAGGCGAATTACCAAAGAGTCATCAAAAAACCGAAATGCAAACTTCTAATATCGATTGTAAATATCCTTGTTTTGGTTTATCGGAAAATGTTGTTTTTGCAACCCATGGAAAATCGTTTTTCGATGATTTTGAAAAATCGGGAAATCGCAAAAACTTCGGTATTGTAATGCACGAAATACTATCGAATATAACTTCTATAAAAGATATAGATAAATCGATAGAAAACGCATATAATAAAGGACTTATATCAAAAGAAGAAAGTAACAATATTATTCATATTTTACAGAACACACTTAACACAATGGAAGTAAAAAAATGGTTTGATGGTAGCGAAACTCTACTTTCTGAAACTACTATTTTACTACCAAATGGAAGTGCAAAACGTCCTGATAGAATTATGATTTCGGGTAACTCAGCAACCGTAATCGATTATAAATTTACAAAAGAAAAACTTCCAAAACATAATACTCAGGTCTCGGAATATATTTCTCTTTTACAAGAAATGGGTTATTCGGCAAAAGGCTTTTTATGGTATTTTGCAGATAATGAAATTGTAGAAGTTGCGTAATTTTGGTGGGGATTATAGGGATGAAAATGTGTGTTTAAAATAAGAGACGCATGTTATGCGTCTCTACAAAAAAACAAATTGGAAATCATTGAAATACAAATCTTTTAAACAGTTTATTAACAACTTTGATTTAGGTCTTTTTTGCCTATTTTAAACAGATTTAACACCATCCATACAATTTGCCAAACGTTCAAATTCAGCTTTATTTTCTTGCTTTAAAATAAGCAATGAAACATTCGATGCTGCTTTAATTGTTAAAGGAATTCCACCACCAAGTTCAGACCAATGTCCACCTAAATAAACATTTTTTACTGGCGTTTGATAATGTGCTAATTTAAGTTGCATATTCTTTTTCCCAGGTCGAGCTCCCATGATACTACCATTTTTATTAAATGTATATCGTTGATAGGTATATGGACTTGCCGTTTCATAAAATAATATGTGCTTTCGTAATTCAGGAACAACATTATCAACAAGCTTTTGGATCAATTGCTCAGCTATATATTTCTTCGTTTGTTTATATAATTCACCACGAATAATTTTACCATTACTATCTTTTTCGGTTCCCCAATTATTTAAAACGTTAATTTCGGTTGGCACATAAATACTTAATGAGCCTTTGCCTTGGGGAGTTATTGTTTTATCGGTAACACTATTTGCCAAAATACTTATCCCAGCTTTCATTGGATCTCCATTGGCTTTATCTACCCTAACAACCTTATCGTGAACTAAATAAATCATTTCCTCGCCAAAACCTAATTCTTCGGCAGGACAATCGAGAGCAACATAAACGGTAAAACATGAGCTGTACAAGTCCGCTTGATTTAATTTATCGACATATTGCAATTGCTTTGCACTTTTAGGTAGAAATTTAGAATACAAAAGTTCAGCATCGCAAGCAGCAATAACATACTTACAATCAACATATTTATCTTCCTTATTTGATGTATATTTTATGCCTTTACACACATTATTTTCAACTACAAAACCAGTAACTTCCGACCTTGTT
>Ga0302296_1002187_pt1 | contig 13382 bp, 6 predicted proteins | sample III_Fen_N3_1_FD_194546 | JGI IMG/M metagenome (GOLD analysis project Ga0302296, IMG submission 194546) | Peat permafrost microbial communities from Stordalen Mire near Abisko, Sweden - III_Fen_N3_1 | ecosystem: Environmental > Terrestrial > Soil > Wetlands > Permafrost | place: Sweden: Abisko... | reverse complement strand
TTAGCCACAACTGGGTCATTGACAAATGGAATCCGGAGGAACTGATGAATTTGTATGTCGAAATGGGTGCTCAATACTTTTTGGCCATGGGTGTTCACCACGACAATTTTGATAACTGGAATTCTGAATACCAACCCTGGAATTCTGTTAATGTTGGCCCAAAGCAGGACATTGTTGGCACTTGGGAAAAAGTTGCCCGTGAGCATGGTTTGCGGTTTGGCATCGGTTTTCATAACACTCCTGGGCGTACCTGGGGACAATTTATGACGGTTCGATATACCAGCGATAAGTCTGGACCGAAGCAAGGTGTTCCTTACGATGCGCTACAAACCATACTCGATGGAAAAGGGAAATGGTGGGAAGGTATGGATCCGGTTGACCTTTATGGACCAATACATGACAAAAACGATCCGTTGCTTTCACCTTTTGCCAATCAATTTATGTGGCGGATCGATGATGCAATCACTAAGTATCATCCCGATATGATCTATTTCGATGAACACGCCGGAGATTCACAGATGGATTTGGGTGTAAAAATGGGACTTGGATTTCTCGCTCCTCAATTGATTGCAAACTACTACAATAAATCCATGCAATGGAATCATGGGAAAATGGATGTTGTGATCAACCTTAAAGGTGTGGGCGGACGATATAATAGTTTCCAAAACAGTCCGGAATTACTCCCTTTTGTTGACCGTTCACTGGTCAAAAGTACTGAAGCCATAATCGAATCGCAGATCACAGCCTATTCTTTCCAGACAGAAACAAGCATTGCTGATTGGCACTATATGACCGGACAGAAATACAAGGACGCGAAAGAATTAGTTGGCCTATTGATGCAGAACGTGTCGCGTAACGGCACCATGTTGCTAAACCTCACCCAGCATGGACGTGGTGATCTTGATCCTGAAGTGATTCGCATTTGCAAAGACATCGGCGCCTGGTTGAAAGTAAACGGTGAAGCTGTTTATGGTTCACGCCCGTTTGAAGTTTTTGGCGACAATACTGTCCTTTACACCCGCAATAAGGGCAATGTGTACGCCACTCTTCTCGATTGGAATGGCGCATCCATCACGCTTAGCGCCCTGCAAACAGGAAGCGCCACTTTGGGCAAAGTATCCAAAGTCGAACTGTTGGGGTCTGATCTTCCGCTAAAATTCGTTCAGGACGGTAAAGGGCTGACGGTTACGCCTGAAGGATTGGCGCAAATGCTTCCCGGAATCACAGATCAGTCTTTGGCATCGAAGTGCCGTGTTTTGCGAATCACACACGACAAGGGCTGGTTCAATGACGATGACCACGGTGTAAAGGCGCCCGGATGGCTTCGCAAATGCAATCTGGGAACCGGCGATTACAACAACGACCTTACTACTAGCGATACAGCAGGCGATATTTGGACTTGTTCGTTCACGGGGAACAATATTTCGGTTATTGCCCCAAAAGAAGCGGGAGCCGGAAAAATTGAAATCCAAATTGATGGGAAAACTCGTGCGACAGTCGACTTGTCCACCACAGGGGCACGTCAGGCACAGCAATTGGTATGCGAAATATCCGGACTGAAGCCAGGCAAACATACCATTAGCATTGTCAATCGTGGTTCAGGGGAAGTGGCAATCGATGCACTTATAATCAAATAGTTGTATAAAAAAAATTGCATTATACTTTAAATAAAATAATTCAAAACTTAATTTAAACAAGGGTAATGGAACAAAGAAGCGCAATAATAAAAAAGCCGGAACGATTAATGTCCCTCGATGCATTGCGGGGATTTGATATGTTTTGGATTATTGGAGGCGGGGCAATTTTCGAAGCCCTGGCCAAGTTTACCAACTGGCCTATATTGAATTGGTGGGCTGTTCAGTTGCAACACGTGGAATGGGAAGGCTTCAGATTTGAGGATTTGATTTTTGCGATGTTTTTATTTATTGGCGGGGTATCTATACCTTTTTCAATCAATAAGAGGCTTCAGCTTGGACAATCAAGGGCACAAATCTATAAACACGCTTTTACAAGGCTTTTTTTACTTATTGTTCTTGGTTTTCTATTGGCTAATGGAGGAATACAAAGTTTAGACTTTGGTAATTTCCGATATACCCATGTCCTGATGCGCATTGGTATTGGCTGTTTTTTTGCAACCGTAATTTTTTTAAACACAAAAATAAGAGGGCAGATATTTTGGGTAGTTGGCCTGTTGCTTGGCTATTGGGCTTTAATGAAGTTGATACCTGTGCCAGGCTTTGGAGCTGGCGTGATGACACCAGAAGGGAACTTTGCCGGATATGTTGACCGTTTATTTTTGCCTGGTAAGTTTTTTCAATGGTACTTCCCCGGAATATTAGACCCAGAAGGCCTTTTAGGCCATATTTCCGGTGTGGTAATGGGCTTATTGGGTGTTCTAACCGGACAGTTTTTAATAAATGAAGATAGAAACCTTAGCGGCCTAAAGAAAGTGCTTTATATTGGAGCTGCCGGAATATTGTTCTTAGGTATTGGTTTGGTTTGGGACTTGGCATTTCCCATTATCAAGAAAATATGGACAAGTTCGTTTGTTGTATTTTCCGCAGGCTGGAGTTTGATCTTACTATCTGTTTTTTATCTCATTATTGATGTTTGGAAACTGAAGAAATGGTCGTTCTTTTTCGTTGTAATTGGTTCTAATTCAATTTTTATTTACGCTTGCCAATCGGGAGTTTTCGATTTACGCCGAACAAGCGATTTTTTCTTCAATGGCTTAATAAAGTATCCGCTCGATGCTTCTGCGCAGGCAGTTATAGCCTCAATTGCATATCTGCTGGTAAGCTGGTTACTCCTTTATTTTATGTACAAGCGAAAAATATTTTTTAAAGTATAAATATATTAAATGCATGACCATGAGAGGATTCAAAAATAAATCTTTTTACACCAAACAAATAGCCTTGTTTTTAATAGCGCTAACTATTTGTATTTCGAACTACGCTCAAAATAGTGCAAGCATTGAACGAAAGCAATTGTTTGATGACAATTGGAAATTCTTTTTGGGCGATGTTAAGGGCGCTGAGAAGAATTCATTTATTGACAAATCATGGCGTGATATAGATCTGCCGCACGATTGGAGCATAGAGAATCTTCCAGGTCAGGAACCCGGGAAAGTGGTAGGCCCATTTTCAAAAACAAGTATCGGAACCACAGCCACAGGATATACTGTTGGCGGTACTGCCTGGTATCGCAAAACATTTACATTTGATTCAAAGGAAAAATTCAACAATGCTATCATTAGTTTCGATGGCGTTTATATGAATTGTGATGTTTGGGTTAACGGTAAATTTTTGGGTAATCATCCATATGGTTATACCGCTTTCTATTACGATATAACCAGTTTCCTAAATCCTTCAGGGAAACCAAATGTAATTGCAGTAAAGGTAAAGAACGAAGGTAAAACCTCAAGATGGTATAGCGGATCAGGAATTTATCGGCATGTTTGGATAATACAAAAACAGGCCGTAAGCATTGCGATGAATGGAACTTTTATAAAAACTGAAAGTATTTCAGGAAACAATGCAGTAGTAAAAATCTCATCGGCAGTGGAAAACAATTTGGGCAAAAGTTCGGCGGTAAAACTTTTAATAAAAATTGTTTCGCCCGATGGGAAAATTTTGCAAACAGTCGAATCGCCGGTAAAGACAATGTCTTCGGCCAGCGAGGAAATTACTCAAAATGTTACAATTGAGCTGCCCAAACTATGGTCAGTTGAAGAGCCAAATCTTTACACCGCCGAAATCAATGTAATTTCTGACAACAATATCTCCGACAAAGTCTCAGTAAATTTTGGAATACGCACGATTAGCTTCAGTGCAAAAACCGGATTTCTACTCAATGGTAAAAGTGTAGAACTGAAAGGTGGATGTATGCACAACGATAATGGATTTTTGGGATCTGCCACAATTGACCGTGCAGAGGAACGCCGTGTGCAACTAATGAAAGCTTATGGATTTAATGCCATTCGTACCAGTCATAACCCTCCCTCAGAACAATTTCTCGATGCATGCGATCGCAATGGCGTTCTGGTAATCGATGAAGCTTTTGATATGTGGGTAAGACCTAAAAATACGGAAGATTATCACCTGTATTTCAAAGAATGGTGGAAAAAAGACCTGAAATCAATGATCTACCGAGACCGAAATCACCCGTCAGTAATTCTTTGGAGTATTGGGAACGAACTAAACGAACGTGCTGATTCTTTAGGCTTTGCCATTCGAAAAGAACTGGTAAAAGAGGTACGTGCGCTCGATTCTTCTCGCCCGGTTACCGAAGGAATATGTAATTTTTGGGATCATGCCGGTCAGAAATGGTCAACAACAGCTCCAGCCTACGCTGATTTGGATGTAGGTGGATTATAATTATTTGAATAACCAGTACGAAGCCGATCATGCCGAATTCCCCGAAAGAATTATGGTGGGTACCGAATCTTATGCTGCTGAAGCCTATGGTTACTGGAAACAGGTTGAAAATAATTCCTATGTAATCGGCGATTTTGTTTGGACAGCAATGGATTATCTGGGTGAAACAGGCTGTGGCAGCTCAACTTATGGACCAAGAGCAGGCATGAGGGTTGGGTTAAAACCCTGGCCCTGGTTCAATGCTTTTTGTGGCGATATAGATCTTTGCGGCTATAAAAAACCTCAATTGTTAAACCGCGATGTAGTTTGGAATAATAGCAAGCTCGAAATGATGGTTCATGAGCCAATTCCGGAAGGCTTGAAAGAAACCATCAGTTATTGGGGATGGCCTGAAGAATATCAGAGCTGGAACTGGGAAGGAAATGAAGGCAAACTAATGGATGTCAGGGTATTTACAAAATGTCAGACAGTCAGGCTCGAACTTAATGGTAAAGTCATTGACGAAAAACCGGCAAGTGATAGTACAAATTTAATTGCCACATTTAAAGTGCCTTATGAAAAAGGTATTTTAAAAGCCATTGCCCTGAACAATGGAATTGAAGTGGCTTCAAAAGAATTGAAAACAACCGGAGCTCCGGCAAGAGTCAGACTGACAGCCGATAGAGCTAAAATCAAAGCCAACCGAAACGATCTTTCGTATATAAAAGTTGAAATAACCGATGCGCAAGGCAATTTAATTCCGAATGCAAATATACCTGTCCACTTCGCTGTATCAGGTGTAGGAGAAATAGCCGGATCAGGAAATGCTTGTCCTACCGATATGGAGAGCTTCAACAATCCGGTTTGTAAAACTTATCGCGGAATAGCCCAGGTAATCCTCCGCCCATTAAAGGAATTGAAGACTGGAGTAATTACACTGAAAGCTGAAGCTGAAGGGATGGAAGTAGGCGAAGTAAATGTTGTGATAAAATAATAGTAAAATATTGCTTGTAAAAGTCATAAAAATAAATCTATTATGCTCATTGTTAAAAGGTTTGTATTTCCTTATTCATTATTCTTCGGATTATTTTTCACTGTTTATGGACAAGATGTTGTCATTTCCAATTCACAAAACCGAAATTTCACCAGTTTAAACGGTAAATGGAAGTATGTGATAGACCAATATGAAACAGGACAGATCGGTTTCCTTCCTATATCGGACAATTTGAAACCCAAAGATAAAACTGACAGGGTTGAATATAGTTTTGATCAGGCTCAAACACTTTGGGTGCCTGGAGCATGGAATACTCAAAAACCTGAGCTTTATTATTATGAAGGAAGCATTTGGTACCGCAAAACTTTCGATAAAGAAGACTTGTCAGCGAACAAACGTTACTTTGTTTATTTCGAAGCAGCCAATTATCTAAGTACAGTTACATTCAATGGTAAGATTTTAGGAAAACATGAGGGCGGTTTTACCCCTTTCTGCTACGAAGTAACCAAGCTAATTAAGGAAAAAGACAATTATCTGGTTGTTGGGGTAAGTAATACCCGTTCAAACGATCAGATTCCAGCAAAAGTTACCGACTGGTTTAATCACGGTGGAATTACCCGTAGTGTAAAACTAATTGAGGTGCCTCCAACTTTTATAAGCAATTATTTCCTTTCACTGGATAAATCAACGCTTAACAGTAAAATAAAAACCATTGCAGGAAGAATTACCCTTAATGGAGAGGCCGTTGGGCAGAAAGTAAAAGTTGTTATTCCTGAGTTAAATGTAAATAAGGAGATCAATCTTACCTCCGGTACAGCAAATTTTACAATTGATGTAAAAAAAATAGAACTGTGGTCACCTGAAAATCCAAAACTTTATGACGTAACCATTGAGACAGCAAACGAGAAAGTTGCCGATAAAATTGGATTTAGGACAATTGAAACTAAAGGCAAGCAAATTCTTTTGAATGGTGAACCTGTTTTTTTGCGTGGCATTTCGCTGCACGATGAGAACCCGCTACGCCGCGACAGGGCAAACTCTTTAGATGATGCCCGTTTGGTGCTTGGCTGGGCAAAAGAACTGGGCTGTAATTTTATTCGTTTGGCTCATTACCCTCATCAGGAAAACATTGTCAGGTTGGCCGATGAAATGGGTATAATGCTCTGGGAAGAGTTGCCACTATATTGGGGTATTGACTGGAACAACCCAAAAGTTCTTGAGAATGCTAAAAACCAGTACACTGCCTTGATTAACCGCGATTACAACCGAGCATGTTCAATTATTTGGTCTATTGCGAACGAAACAGCTCCCAACCCGGCACGAAATCAATTCCTGATTTCGATGACTGAACATGTTCGGGGAATGGATAGTACCCGCTTATTAAGCGCTGCCTGTAAAAAAGACCAGGCAACAGATGGCCATCCCGATAACGATTACACGCTCGGTGACCCAATTATGAGCCATCTCGACATTATCAGTTTTAACGAATATTTGGGCTGGTATGGCGGCTTGCCTGCCGAATGCAGGAAAAAAACGTACAAAGCAAGTATGGAAAAACCTGTAATTGTGAGTGAGTTTGGTGGCGATGCCTTGCAAGGTTTTTTTGCCGACAGTCTAACACGGTGGAGCGAGGACTATCAGGCCTATCTTTATAAGGAGAACATTGCTATGTTTGACCGTATTGATGGGCTGGCAGGTATGACACCTTGGATACTGGCCGATTTTATGACTCCTCTGCGCCAATTACCCGATATACAGGATGGATGGAATCGCAAAGGATTGATTTCCGAAAAGGGGATTAAGAAAAAGGCGTTTTACGTTTTGCAGGAATACTATCGCAAAAAATAACATGGCAATTATTTCGAATTTAAAGTATCGATTACGAATCATCTCAGTTTCTTTACATAGGGATATAGGAATAACCCAATTTAAAAAATAAATAATGATTAGAAATGTCAAATTATTATTACTGCTTTTTATCTTAGGCAATGTGGGTTACACTCAAGCTCAGGATAACATTCTACGAAAACAGCTTTTTGACAACGACTGGAAATTCCTTTTAGGTGACTCCCCTGCCGCCAGCTCAATTAACTTTGACGATAAAAGTTGGCGAACCCTTGATCTGCCTCATGATTGGAGCATTGAAGGAACGCTGGATACGAATAATCCGATGGGCAACGACGGCGGGTATTTCCCTGCCGGAATTGGCTGGTACCGAAAAACATTCGATGTTCCTGAATCCTGGAAGGGTAAACGCATTTCCATCTATTTCGAAGGTGTTTACATGAATTCAGAAGTCTTCATAAACGGGAAATCGCTTGGTGTTCATCCTTATGGTTACACGACGTTCAGCTATAACCTAACACCCAATCTTAATTTTGGTGGCAACAATATTTTATCTGTTAAAGTTGATAACTCCAGCCAGAAAAATTGCCGTTGGTACAGTGGATCAGGAATTTACAGGCACGTGTGGATAGTTGTCACCGATCCCATTCATGTTGCGCAATGGGGAGTAACCATTGGGACTCCTGATGTTTCGCCTGAAAAAGCAACCGTACAGATAAAAACCAAAGTAAAAAACGAAACCAATTTGCCGCAAAGCATCATGCTTAAAACGCAATTATTGGGAGAAAATGCGAAAAAATCAGGTGCCAATCAACTGACTTTGGAGCTTCCAGCCAACAGCGAAAAGGAAATTGAGCAAGCCGTTCAGGTTTCAAAACCATTGCTGTGGACCCCGGAAAATCCGCACCTTTATCAGGCTCAGGTTCAAATTTTTAAGGGCAAGGAAATAGTGGATGATACCAAAACTAATTTTGGCATCCGTTCTATAAAATTTACCACGGAAAATGGCTTTCAGCTCAATGGGAAGTCTATAAAATTGAACGGAGGTTGCGTTCACCACGACAATGGCTGTCTGGGCGCTGCTGCATTCGACAGAGCCGAAGAACGCCGGATTGAGTTGCTTAAATCTGCCGGGTTCAACGCCATACGCACCTCGCACAATCCGCCATCAGAAGCATTTTTAGAAGCCTGCGACCGTTTGGGCATGTTGGTAATTGACGAATCGTTTGATGGTTGGAAAGAAAAAAAGAATGACTTCGATTATGCGATTTATTTCGATGCATGGTGGCAACGCGATGTCGAAGCTATGGTACAACGCGACCGCAACCATCCTTCCATTATTATGTGGAGCATTGGTAACGAAATTATCGAGCGGAAGAAACCAGAAGCGGTTGAAACAGCCAAAATGCTTGTCGATTGCGTGCGCAAAAATGACCCAACACGTCCTGTTACTTCTGCTATGACTACCTGGGACAAGGATTGGGATGTGTTCGACCCGCTTTTTGCCGTTCAGGATATTGGCGGGTACAATTACCAGCTAAACCGTGCTCGAAAAGACCATGAACGGGTTCCTTCTCGGATCATTGTCCAAACCGAATCGTACCCGAGAGATGCGTTTATCAATTGGAAAATGGTGCAGAGCCACAATTATATCCTGGGAGATTTTGTCTGGACAGCACTCGATTATTTAGGTGAATCGGGCATTGGCCGTTGGTACTATCCGGGGGATGTGGTTGGCGAACATTATCAAGGCAAGATGTTTCCGTGGCATGGCGCTTACTGTGGCGATATTGACCTCATCGGATGGAGAAAGCCTATTTCGCACTACCGGAGCATGTTGTATAATGAGAATGAAAAACTTTATATGGCAGTTCGGGAACCTAATCCCGATTCAGGAAAAATAAAAACAACCGCTTGGGCTGTTTGGCCAACATGGGAAAGCTGGACCTGGCCGGGTTACGAAGGAAAGGAAATACAGGTTGAGGTTTATTCCAAATATCCAAAAGTTAGACTTTATCTGAATAACAAACTCGTTGGTGAACAGGCAACAACTGAAGAGCAGCAATTTATGGCAACCTTTACCTTGCCTTATGCTGCAGGAGAGTTAAAGGCTTTAGGTGTGATGGATAATAAAGAGGTGGAAACGACCATTTTGAAAACATCGGGTGTTGCCGCAAAAATAAAACTGATTTCCGACCGGACGAAAATATCGACTGATGGACAGGACTTATCTTTTGTTACCATTGAAGTAACCGATAAAGATGGAAAACTTCAACCAAATGCTGAAAACCGGTTACAGTTCAAAATCGATGGTCCGGGGGTAATTGCCGGTGTTGATAATGCCAATATCAAAGATCTTGATCCATATGTTGGCACTTCTCGCAAAACCTGGCATGGACGAGCTCTGGTGGTAATCAGAAGCACAAAAAAAACAGGCAACATTAAACTAACAGTTAGTTCAGAAGGTCTATCTAATGCCGATGTTACAATAATTGGGAAATAATGTAAATTAAAACAAGAAACGATCTATAAGTAGTCATTATAATTAAAGTATAAAATATGAAGTATTGTTATCTTTTGTTGATTATCCTGTTCACTGCAATTTGCCAGGGACAAACTGTAAAAAGTTTTAAACAGGAAAGAGGTAAAGTAGATGTTACTTTATCTGATGGAACACTAAGCATTAGTTCATTAACAGATAATGCTTTGAGGGTGCGCTTTTATAAGGATGCTAAGGCCGAACTGCCTGAGCTTATTTTTACGTCAAAAGTAGCTGCCCCGGAGATAAAGGTATCGGATTCGCCTTCTGCGCTTAAAGTGGCCGTGAAAAATTTGGTTGTGACCATTGACAAGCAAACAGGCAAATTGTCGTTTGCGGATAAATCAGGTAAAATCTTCCTGAACGAGATAGCAGGTTCCCGAAAACTGATACCTGGTTCGGTAATGGATGAACCTTGCTTTTCTGCTGAACAAAGTTTCGAATCGCCTTCCGACGAATTTATTTTTGGGTTGGGACAATTTCAGGATGGACAATACAATCTGAAAGGTGTCACTCGTCGACTAACACAGGTAAATACGCAAATTGCCATTCCGTTTATCTATTCGAGTAAAGGATATGGGTTGTTATGGCACCAGTATGGACTAACCGATTTTAACCCTGCTGATAATTTTATAACTCTTGAAAAACAGCAGCAGGAAGGCAACAACTCAACGGCCGAAGTAACTACAACTTCAGGAACCAGACGTACAGGTCAAAGCCAGTCGTTTTACAAAGGTAGTTTTAGCGTACCTGAAGATGGCGAATATTCCATATTCATGGAGCTGGGGGATATGGGAAACCGTCACTATGTAGTTATCGATGGAAAACCTTGTATTGATCAGACGAACCAATGGTTGCCGCCAACGGCAGGTGCTTTAGTGAAGCTTACCAAAGGTGAACATCAGGTGCAGTTGACCTGCAAATCGAATAATACTCCCGTTTTGTCTTGGAAACTAAGTCAAAATACAACAACATTCAGGTCGCCAAATGCAAAAGCGCTCGACTATGTTGTATTTTCCGGATCGGCTGACGATGTAATTGCTTCATACCGCAACCTTTCCGGAAGTGTACCTATGTTTCCGCAGTGGGCCTATGGGTTCTGGCAATGCCGTGAACGCTATACTTCAGGAACTCACCTGGTTGAAACAGTGAAAGAGTTCCGTAAGAGGAATCTTCCGGTGGATGTCATTGTTCAGGACTGGCAATACTGGGGCAAATATGGCTGGGGTGTACCAAAATTCGACGAAACCAACTATCCAAATCCAGCAGGTTTTATTAAGGAATTACACGACTTGAATGCCCATTTCAGTGTTTCTGTTTGGGAAAACCTGAGCAAAGATTCTGAAATAGGGAAAGGTTATGTTGCTAAAAACTTGTTTATTCCAAATAGCGTTTGGGTCGATGTTTTTAATCCGCTTGGACGTGAAACACATTGGAATGCACTGAACGAAAATCTTTTTTCGAAAGGTGTCGATTCGTGGTGGATGGATGCTACCGAGCCTGAAAATGATGGATTGAAAGGGAAAATGACTCATATGGGACTGGGAGACTTTTATCGACTGACATATCCTTTGTTCGTTAGTCAGGCTGTTTACGAAGGACAACGTAAAACATCAGAAGACAAACGGGTTTGTATCCTGACCCGTTCAGCATTCCTTGGTCAGCAAAAATATGGGGTTATCAACTGGTCGGGCGATATTGGCGGAACATGGGATACTTACAAGCGGCAGATTGTTGCAGGATTGAATTTTACCATTACAGGTTTACCTTATTGGACTACCGATATTGGTGGTTTCTTCCGCCCCGGCAAGACGCAATATACAGATGAAAAATATCAGGAATTGCTGACACGCTGGTTCCAGTGGGGTGCGTTAAGTCCGATTTTCAGGATACATGGTTACCAAACAGAAACAGAACCATGGAAATATGGTGAAACTGTTGAGAACAACATGCGCAAAATGCTGAATCTTCGTTACCGCTTAATGCCATACATTTATTCCGAAGCATGGCAGGTTACCGCGAATAACTCAACGATGATGCGCCCAATGGTTATGGATTTCAATGGCGATGCTGACGCAGTAAAACAAGGCTATCAGTACATGTTCGGAAAATCTTTTCTGGTTGCACCAATTACTGAAGCTGGAGTGAAAGACTGGAATGTTTATTTGCCAAAAGCTGCAGCCTGGTACGATTTCTGGACTGGCAAACGCTTCGAAGGTGGTCAAACAGTTAAAACCGACGCACCTTTGGATAAAATGCCATTATTTGTAAAGGCTGGCTCCATTGTTCCTATGGGAGATATTATTCAATACACTGGAGAAAAGCCTGCTGATAATCTTGAGATCCGCGTATTTAAAGGAGCAGATGGCGAGTTTACACTTTATGAAGACGAAGGCGACAATTACAATTATGAAAAAGGAAACTATGCGGTAATTTCATTTTCGTGGAATGAGTCGAAGAAGGTGTTGACAATCAACGACCGTAAAGGTTCATTTGCAGGTATGCTTGCTGAGCGCAAATTTAATATTGTAATGGTCGATTTAAATAAAGGAGCTGGTTTGGATAAAACCGAGAAAAGTGACAAAGTGTTTGCTTATAAAGGGAAGAAAGTTGTTGTGAAATTTTAACCGGTGATCCATTTTAACTAACAAAACATAGAGTTATCTTAACAGCCCATTATAAATATGTTTTCACAATGAATATAATTTCAATAAATCAATAACCTAATTCAGTATTTTATGAAAATTAAAAATTCCAAAGTTTTATTGTTGGCAATTTTATCTTTCTCAATCATGGCTTTCATGCCGGGTAGTGAGAGCGCTAAAAAACCAATTTATCTTAACACAACTTATTCTTTCAAAGAAAGAGCTGCTGATCTGGTTTCAAGGATGACTCTTGAAGAAAAACAAAGCCAGTTGGGCAATACTATGCCTCCTATTCCCCGTCTGGGAATTAATAAATACGATGTATGGGGTGAAGCTCTGCACGGAATTATGGGAAGAAATAATAACAGCGGAATGACCGCAACTTCTTTCCCCAACAGTGTTGCAGTTGGTTCTACATGGGATCCTGAATTAATAAAACGTGAAACTTCGGTCATTGGTGACGAGGCCAGAGGTTTTAATCACGATCTCATTTTCACATTAACCTACTGGTCACCAGTAATTGAACCGACCCGCGATCCAAGATGGGGACGGACAGCCGAAACATTTGGAGAAGATCCATTCCTTGTTTCACAAATAGGCAGTGGTTTTATTCGGGGATTAATGGGAGACGATCCTACCTATTTGAAAGCAGTTCCTTGCGGCAAACATTACTTTGCCAACAATACCGAGTTTAATCGCCACAACGGAAGTTCCAATATGGACGACCGCGATATGAGAGAGTTTTATCTTTTCCCATACAAATCGCTTATCGAAAAAGACAAGCTTCCTGCAATTATGACTGCATATGGTGCTGTTAATGGCGTTCCAATGTCGGCCAGTAAATTTATGGTTGACACCATTGCCCGAAGAACCTATGGTCTGGATGGATATGTAACAGGCGACTGTGGTGCCATATCTGATATTTTATCGGGTCACCGTTATGCAAAAAGTAATGCTGAAGCAACAGCTATGGGGCTTTTATCCGGCGTTGATAATGACTGTGG
>Ga0302296_1002186_pt1 | contig 13386 bp, 16 predicted proteins | sample III_Fen_N3_1_FD_194546 | JGI IMG/M metagenome (GOLD analysis project Ga0302296, IMG submission 194546) | Peat permafrost microbial communities from Stordalen Mire near Abisko, Sweden - III_Fen_N3_1 | ecosystem: Environmental > Terrestrial > Soil > Wetlands > Permafrost | place: Sweden: Abisko... | reverse complement strand
ATGGGAAGAATTGACGCAGGAATTTCATTATTGGATAGTCACCCTGACTTATATAACCCAGTAGTTAAGCCCGAAAACGTAATGGGTAAAATTTCAAATGTAAGATTTGAGAATAAAACCATGATTGGTACGGTAACGCTTGGCGCACAATGTAGCGATGCTACACGTGCAGATTTAGAAAGCGGAATACTTGACATGTTTTCGGTAGGTTACTGCATTTACAAAGGAATTCGCGAAGAAGATACAGTTACTAATACAGTAACCTATAAAATGACAGACTGGGAGCCAAACCATGTGGCTATTGCTCCTATTCCCGCTGATATTAATTCTACCATGCGTAGTAACGATCAAAAAAATACTTTTTTCATTGAAAATAATTTAAAAAACGAAAAAAACATGTTCAAAACCATTGAAGAAATCAGGGCCGGTGGTACTGCTGAAGAAAAAAGCCGTATTGAAGGTATTGTGAGCATCTGCCGTTCGGCTCAGCTAGACGATGTACGTGCTATGGAGCTATTTGGATCGGAGAAAACACTGGATGCTATCCGGTCAGAAAATCCGGTAAAAGTGATTGACACTCCAGTGAATGTAGAAGAAATCAGAAGTCAAACCGTAGGTGATCGTAAGATTCGCTTAGACTCTATTCTGAAGAGTACCCGTCCGGCAGGAATTGAAGATTCAAGAGCTATTGAGTTCTTCAATAGCGATAAACCACTTGAAGATATCAGACAAACTGTGCTCGAAGAATTTGTACGCGGAAATCCTAAACCTGCACCGCATTTGGGTGAAGAGCCTATTGACAAGAAAGTACGTGCCGTTGAAGGTGTATTGCTTGGAAGAATTGACCCAAAAGTATTTGCGAAAGAAGCTGCATTTGGTGTTGACTATCGTGGTATGAGTCTTATTGAAATGGGCAAAGAAATTCTTACAGAAGCAGGTGTAAATGTGCGAGGTAAAGATAAAACGCAAATTGCCAAATTGATGATTGCCGGTGATCGTTCCATGTCAACATCTGACTTTCCGCTGTTGCTCGAAAATGTAGCCAACAAAGCATTGCGTGGAGAATATGTTCAATCTCCTGAATTTTGGAATCTTATTTCTCGTGAAACATCTGTTAGTGATTTTCGTGCAAAATCATTGTATCAAATTGGTGGTAAAAACAAAATGAGTGAACTTCCAGAAGGTAGTGAACTTAAATATGGAGCGTTGGTTGAAGCAAAACAAACTATCAAAGTAAAAAGCTACGGTGAAGGTTTGTTGTTCACTCGCCAAATGATCATTAATGATGATTTGGGAGCATTCCAATTGATACCACAAAAGTTTATTCGCGACTGGAATTTATTGCGCGGTGATTTGGTTTGGGGAATGATAACAGGAAACATAAAAATGGGTGATGGGAAAGAGTTATTCCATGCCGATCATAAGAACCTGGAAGCAACAACCAAAGGTATTATTTCGGGAACTACATTGAAACCTGCTTTGGTAGCGATCAAAAACCAAAAGGATATTGACGGAGTTACCAAAATTCGCGTAATGCCTCGTTATCTTATTGTTTCTCCTGATTACGAAATTGAAGCATTGCAATTATTGACTGCTGTAATTGCTACTGCTGCAACAGACGTTAATATTTATGCAACCTTAGGATTAACGCTTATCGTTGAGCCTCGTTTATCAGGTAAAGCATGGTATTTATGTGCCGATCCAAATGCAACAGAAAGTTTGTATCATGCATACTTAGATGGCAATGGTGGTTTGCGTTCGAACCGTGAAGATGATTTCAGCACTGATAGTGTGAAATTGGCAGTACGCGGTGAATTTGGAGTACAGGCAATTGATTATCGCGGTTGGTACAAAAACCCAGGCGAGTAACTGTCGGAATCAGAATTCACAGAATTTTAGAATTTACAGAATAATAATTAGTGAGTATGTGAAAGCCTACTCACATAAAAATACAAAACATGACAAATTATATTTGCCCAGGAGAACGAATTCAGGCAGTAGCCGGTTCGGGTGGTGTAACTTCCGGTAGTATTGTATTCATTGGTAATATCAGAGCCGTAGCTATTACAAGTGCTGCTGAAACCGAAGTTTACACGGCTATGGTGGAAGGAGTTTTTGAAATTGCGAAAGAAACAGGTGCTATTACTATTGGACAAGCTTTGTATGTAACCAGTACAGGTACTATTACAGCAACAGCATCCGGTAATAAGTTTGTTGGGTTTGCTTACGAAGCTGCTGCTAGTGGTGATGCTACAGGTAAACTTTTGCTTTGTGGTGATTGCGGACCTGGTACAGGTGCTGCGGTTGCTATGTTGGTGGAACTGCTGCTTCAGATGCTATCACTACGGTGAATGCATTGTTGGTTAGTTTACGTGCTGCCGGAATTATAGCTACTGCATAAGATGAGTATTTTTGATAGCATCCAAAAGGTTGTATTTACTGCTGCGGAAACCGTGTTTGGTGATGCAGCCGTTTGGACGCCATCAGACTCAGAAATTGCACTTACTGAAAATGTGCTGTACAATTCACCCGATCAACCTATTTCTATTGGTAGCGGTGACAGATACGAGTATCGGCCATACAATTATTTCTTTGAATATACTACCGGACAATTTCCAACTTTAAAAACATTGGTAGATAGCGGTGCAGTTCAAAGAGTAGCGGTAAAAGGTGATAATCTTGTGATAAGAGAAGTTAGGCGCAAGAACGATGGACAAACTTATATTGCTTACGGGGAACTAGACGATGCCGATTAATTACGAAGAAATAGAAAATATTATTTGTACAATTCTTTGTCCGGTTGATGAAGAAGCTGTGAAACTCAATACCGTTTACACAGCACAGCCATTACCGGATAATGAGTCGGAAAATCAGCGTAATTTTTCAAAAGCTAATGTATGTGTTATTTGTACTAATTCCGATTTTGACAACCCGGACAATCTAAATGTCGTAAATCAAAAAGAAACGATAAACATAGAGGTACAGATAAGGACTAATTCCAGACGTGGTGAAAAGGGTATTTTCTCTATTATGAGAGATATTAAATCTAAATTGCTTGGGTATAAGATCGGAAAAGGATATACACAATTACAACTTGTAAAAAACGGTTATCTTGATACTACAACTCAGAACGATTGGAATTATGTAGTTGTATTTTCTACCACTACGCGAGTTGTCGAAAATTTACCCGAACCCACTTATCCGAAGTTTGTACAAATTGACCTAGTAGACAAATGAAATACGTAAACGTTTTTGGAATTATTGCTTTTACATACGAAGGTAAAGATTACATTTCGGACAAAGGCGATACGGTAACTTTACCGAAATGCGATTATGTATCAAATCTTGTCAAGAAAGGATTTATCCAGTTGGAAGTTATCAGTAAACAGTTATCAGTAAAAAATAAAAAAAATAAACTTATAAAAAATGAGTGATACTTTTTTACACGGGGTTGAAACAATTACCTCACCAGTTTTATCGTTGGTGAATACGATAAAGACAGGCGTTATTGGATTGATTGGTACAGCTGCTACCGGTGATACCGATAAGTTGATTTTGTGCGCTACCGAAAAGGATGACGTACAATTTGGAACTACCGGCACAATACCTGAAGCATTGACCATCATTCGTGCTATTACGAGAAAAACGGGTTGTACAGTACTGGTTGTTTCAATCGGTACCGGAACACCTACTCCAGAAGCTGCCGATTTTGTAGGAGCTGTTGACCCTGATACAGGCGCAAGAAGTGGATTGAAATGTTTTGATGCTGCGGTGACAAAATTTGGTTTTAATGCAAAGATTTTTATCGCTCCTCGTTTTTCAAGCGTAGGTGGTGTGAAAACAGCATTGGAAACAGTAGCCGAAAAGTTCAAAGGTTATGCATATCTTGAAGCTCCTACCGGATTAACAGTAACCGAAGCAATTGCTTTGCGTACTACCGGTGCTTTGTGGGCCACAATGTCTGAGCGTTCAAAATATCTTTATCCTAACCCGTTGGATGCTGCCGGTACTGAACGTCCTTTCTCTGCCTATTCAGCTGCATTGCGTGCTAAGCTTGATGCAACTTCAGAACTGGAGGGTGGCGGTTTTTGGGTAAGTAATTCGAACAATGCCATTGATGGTATTAGCGGACTATCGGTTGAAATCTCAGCTTCGGTAAATGATGTGAATTCAGAATCGAACCTGTTGAATGCTGCCGGTATAACTACTATCTTCAATATGTATGGTGCCGATTTCCGAGAATGGGGCAATCGTAATGCCAGTTTCCCAACTGAAACAGGTATTGGTACTTTCGAAAGTACAACGCGTGCTCAGGACCTTATCGATGATAGCATAGAGCTTGCATGCTTGCGCACATTCACCGATAAGAACATTACCCAGGCTAACATTGATTTGGCGGTGCAAATGGTGAATACTTACTATAATTCGCTTATTAAGCGTGGTGCAGTATTGGAAGGTTCGAAATGTCTGTATGAAGCTTCCAAAAATTCGGATGCGGAAATTGCGGATGGCCATGTTGTATTTAGCAAAATACAAACAACTCCAACACCTGCTGAACGGATCACTTTCGACAAGACAATTGATATTAATCTTTTAGCTAATATTCAATAACTATGGGAGCAACAATAAGTAAAGTACAAGATGCTAACGTTTACGTTAACGGTACATCAACACATGGTCAGGCTTCTGAAGTTACGTTACCGGAAGTTCAATTCGGTAAAAACGAATATAAAGCTTTAGGGCTTGTGGGAGTGGTGAAGCTTTGGAATAAAACCATTGAAGCGTTGGAAGCAACGATTAAATGGAATTACCCGGAGAATGATGTTCAGATTGCCTGCGCTAATCCGAGTAAGACTATCGACTTGATGGTACGTTCCAACAAAACAGTTTTCAGCGATGGCGAAGAAACTGAACAACCTGTAGTTGTTTTTCTGAAAGGAACATCAAACAATCACGGGTTAGGTTCGTACAAAAAAGGCGAAGATACCGATCTTTCAACGAAACTTGATATTTCGTACCTTAAACAAGTGGTTAACGGTAGAGAGATTGTTGAAATTGACGTGCTGAATAATATCTTTAGGATTGACGGAACGGATTTATTGACTCAGTATCGGAAGAATTTAGGGATATAATCCTGTCGGAATCAGAATTAATAAAATTTTATAATTTACAGAATAAGAAAAACCATTTCGTGGAATCCCACGAAATGGTTTTATAAAATAACTCAAAATCTATAAAAAATAAATTGCTATGTCTGAAATAAAATATTTTACAAGAAAAGTGGCTGAAGGAACTGTGAAGGCTACACATAATTGCTCTTTTGATAGTAATATCGTTTTGACTAAACTAGTACAAAAGGGATTAAAAGTAATTGATTCGGTTATTCTTAATTCCGCTAGCGTTACGCCCACGAAAGGTGGTAAGATAACATCTGCCGATCTAAAAGAAAAAAAGGAGGCTATAACCGAAGAATTGAGAAATAGAATTTCGGCAATCAGAATTAATGGGCTTCCTATCATTCTTGAAGATTTGGGAGAATGCTTTGATGATGATGAAATTGTAGAAGTAATTGCATTTATCAATGATGCCGATATGTCGGTATTTGGTGGAAAAGAAAAAACTGAAAGCGAAGAAGAGGAAGATTCATTAAAAAACGCTTAATCCCGTTAGATGATGTTGTATTTGTAAGTCATTATATACATGCGGGAATAGATAGTATTTTTGAATGGGATGTGATTAAGTTCTTCCATATTTTCGATTCATGCGAAAGATTGTTCAAGCAATTCGAGTCGATACCAAAGGGAGTGATTTTATTAGACCCGGATAAGTTGTGAAAAGAGATCATACAGAATTGTATGATCTCTTTTTTTTATTGTAATTGAAACGAGTTGCACCTACTTATTTTTTAGTATAAAAATTAAATTGCCCTAATTTTGAGTTTTAGATATTTAATCGAAAAAACGTGTATCTGTGAATAATATAATGAAAGTTGGATTAATACTTACAGCTACCGACAAGATGTCGGGTGGTATTAATTCAGCTATCGGAAAGTTAGGTAAAATAGCAGGTGCATTAGGTATTGCAGGTATTGTTGAAGAAGGTCTTAGTGCTGTTACAAAGTATGATGATGCTATTCAATCATTAAGTGCAGTTACAGGCGTAAGCGGTGCCGGGCTGGTTGAAATGAAAACTGAAGTTATTGATTTGGCAAAGAAAAGCAGAATAGCTGCTGCCGATATATCAGCAGGATTTGAAAATGTAGGTTCTAACATGTCGGAGTACTTAAGTGATCCGAAAGGGTTGCGTAAGATTACAGAAGCCGGCGTTATTTTGTCGAAAGCTGCACGTATGGAAGTAGCTCCATCATTAGATTATCTGACAACGATAATGAACCAATTTGACAAAAAGGCAAAAGATGCTTCAAAAACAGTAAATGAATTGACAGCCGGTGAAATTGTAGGTAATGTTAGAACAGCTCAGATAGCAGAATCATTACAGGAATTTGGTGCAAGTGCATCATCCATGAATGTTGAATTATCAGAGTCAGTAGGACTTATTGAAGTACTTGGTAAAAAAATAAAATCAGATAAAATAGGGGTAGCTGCAAGAAATATACTTGTTACCATGGCATCGGCAAAAGGACTTCCACGCGAAGCCCTTGTGTATTTGGATAAATACGGTGTAAGTACAAAAAAACTTATGGACCCAAATACTAAATTGGCAGGTAAGCTAAAAGAGCTTAGCAAGATTAGTGGAGATGCTACGGCCATGGTGAAAGTATTCGGGAAAGAAAATATAACTGCTGCTACTGTATTGTTCAATAACCTTCCACTTTTAGAAGATTGGACGAAAAAAATTCAGAATACAAATGAAGCACAAAACCAAGCTAACACAAATTCAAAATCTTTTGTGAATAGATTGGCACAATTAAAGGCCTCTTTTGGTAATATATTAGTATCTGAAAATGAGAATATCGGTGCATTGGGTGCATTGGGTAATATTATCAATTATGTTACGAATAATCTATCTAAAATTATGAGGATAGTAATTATAGCAAGTGCACTATTTATGGGATTTAAGGCAATAATGTGGTTATCAACTGCATCAATTTATGCCTATAATGTGGCACTTGATTTATACATTCTATTGAGTGGAAAAAGCATTTTATTAATGCAGACAAATGGAATTGTAATGAAGGGATTGACAATGTGGCAAGGGCTTGTTACAGCAGCTCAATGGCTTTGGAATGCTTCATTGTTTGCATGCCCTATTGTATGGATAATTGCTGCAATTATAGCTTTAGGAGCGGGGATTTATCTATTAGTTAAGCATTGGGATACTGTTACAGAGTCGTTGAAGCGATTTGGCAAATTTCTTTTGTCGAGTGTGCTGACTCCTATAATTATGGTATTGGATGCTATTGGTAGATTAACCGGTGCAAAATGGGCCATAAATTTATCTACAAAAATGCAATCGTTTAAAAATGGGTTGGACGATCCGGGCGAAACGATAGCTTCAAAACAGAGAGCTGCTGCGATAGGAGTAGCTAAAACGGCAGGTGCAACGAATAACAGTTCAATAACATATTCCCCTCAGGTTACAATTGCATCGGGAAGCCCGGCAGATAAGGCAAATTTTATGAACATGTTGAAAGATCATAAAAGAGAGTTGCAGCAAATGATGACCGGAATGGATAACAACAAAAAGAGGGTGAATTATTCACCAAGCTTCTAGATAAGAATTTATATATGCCTTTTTAGCTCAGCTGGTAGAGCGGTTCATTTGTAATGAATAGGTCGGCGGTTCGAGTCCGTCAATTGGCTCAAACTACATGCAATAGGATTAGGACGAAGTCTTTTGAATGGCCAAGTATGGGCATAAATCGTATAATACATGCTAAGAAACGAAAGAGCAACTCACAAATAATTGAGTATGTAGTAGCTTTATAAATAACGACTATGTTTTTACAACTCGGTACATATAAGTTTGAAGGTATAAAGTTACCGCAATCATGGAGTAATTCGAAAGAAACAATCTATGGTCAGATACCTATAATTGGTGGTAAGCCGAGCATTCAGATAACGGGTGAGAAGTTAGAAGAGATTGAGATCGGAATTTTCCTTTCATCGGATTTCTGTACTCCAAAAACGGAACTGGAAGCTTTACATGCCATTAGAACCAAAGGCGTAGTTTCTCAACTGGTAGATGGTACCGGAAGGAATTACGGAAAGTTTGTGATTACTTCCATTAATGAAGATAATATAAATGCATTGCCTGACGGATATGTTACGGATATTTCTGCTACACTACATTTATTGGAATATAGCACTACCGATTCGCTGACGTTGCGGAAAGGAAAGGCATTATCAACGTCGAAACCTATTGCAGTTGCACCGCTTGCACCGCTTCAAAGTCCTACTATGGGAATAATGGTAAGCATGAAAGCCGGTAATGATATAAGTAAGCAATTATCAGAACAAATAGCCAAAGGGCAAATGACTAGCGGTAAGTTGGCTGAAGTGCAAAGTAAATCAGCAAAAGCCATTAGCAGCTACAACCAAACTACTGCTAAGATTGATACTAAAAGTAAACTAGTGCTTCGTGGTGCTACTACAGTGAAATCGAAGATAAATGAAACGAATGCTACGCTCACCAATATTAATGTTTTGGCGGGTAAATTAAAACTAGCAACGGATCAGATTAAGAATACACCCGGTGCAGTTCTTGGAGCTGATAGTTTACAGGATTATGTAGATTTGGCAAATAATGGAAATCAATTGAGTGGATTAATGTATTCGTTGAATATTGCAAGTTCACCATTTGCTGCGGTGGTAGGCAGTAGGGAAACAATATAATAACTCCAAACCCCTAAAGGGGCTTAAAGAAAATAAGAGTGGATAATTCTATAAATCATGTGTGTGGACAGGGTCAGACCTGGGGTTTTGTTGCCAATTTATACTATGGAAGTATGAAGGCGATAAAAACGCTTATTGATGCTAATCCTAGCGTTCCCATTGATCCGGTATTGCCTTATGGAACTACTTTGATTGTTCCGATAATTGAAACAACTGAAACGGCAGTAATAACAAGTAGGTTGCCACCGTGGAAATAAATTTACCCCTAATCCGTCAGCTGACGGATAATAAGAAATGGAAGAGATAGCTAAAAAGCCAATTGTAAAAGTAATATGGAATAATAAGGATATTTCTACAACGGTAGAAAAGTATCTTTCTTCCATAACTTATATCGACCATGAGGAAGGGGCTAGTGATGAGTGTACGTTCGAGTTTGACAATTCATCCGGTATATGGAGTGAGGATTGGTACCCTGAAGAAGGTGATACGCTGCACCCATTTATTGGGTATGGCGATAAACTGATAGATTGTGGTTTATTCCAGGTAGACGAAGTTACGCTAACGGGTACTCCTGATATAATGGAGGTAAAAACAATTGCTTCCGGCATAACAAAATCGTTGCGGACACGGAATAACAAGGCATTTGAAAAAATGACATTGAAGCAAATAGCTTTGTTTTTTTGTAATAAACATGGTTTTACGCTCATTGACAATTCAAGTCTGAAGTTATCGGCCATTAATATTGACCGTAAAACACAAGAGAACAAAACTGATTTGTCGTTTTTGGCTGAACTGGCTAAGGAGTATGGATTCCTTTTTTCAGTGAAATCTAATAAGCTTGTATTTATTGATTATTACACACTAGATAATGCTGAAAGTTTGTTGGAAATTGATAAAACAGATGTAAGCAATTATTCTCTTACAAATAAAACCTATGACACTTATGCTTCGGCTTCCATAGCACAGCGTAACCCGCGAAAAGGACACGTAGTTAAGTACGAAGGAACCGATTCGATAAGTACAAAGAAAACGGATAACGATGTGATAGGTGGACGATGTGATAATTCTGCACATGCAGAGCATAAAGTCAAAGGTGGGCTTTGGAATAAAAACAAATTTAAAGAGAGCGGAAGTATTAATGATATAACCGGCGACCCGTTGCTAGTAGCAGGTGTAAATTTTGATTTGACAGGATTCGGAAAACCAAGCGGAAAATATCATATAACTTCTAGTACCCATGTAGTGAAAGGTGGAGATGTATATACAACTAGTCTTGACATTCGCAAGACAGGAACTATACCAAAACCGAGAAGAGTTCCGAGAGTAGAACGAAAAACAACAAAAGAAGAAATACAATAATTTATGTTGCGGTACGGAATTATAAGTGAAGTAGATTATTCGGCAGGTCGTGCCCGCGTAAATTTTGATGATACGGATATTGTTTCGGATTGGTTGACATTACCAAATGGAAGAATAAAATCAAACTGGATATATGACACCAATAAGCAAGTGGCTGTATTGATGCATAGCAATGGTGAGGATGGTGAGATACTTGGAGAAGTACCAAGTGAAGAAGATACAACCCCAACGTGGGCCAATGATCATGTAGAAGGTTTTGAATTTCATGACGGGACAAAGGTGACGTATGACAATTCAACTAAGAAGCTGACTATTGATGCCGGAACAACTGGAGAATTGATTTTTAATTGTGCTAAGTTGACGGTGAGTGGTGACATAATAGCGGGTGATGAAAATGTAAGTTTGATAAATCATATACATACTAGTCCGGTAGGACCTACAGGAAAACCAATACCAACGATATGATAAATACAGTACAATTATCGACTGACATAAAAACATTGCTTAATACATTGAAAACTTCCGAAAATCAGGAAGAAGCAATAACAAGTTTTGCCGATACACTTGCCGATAAAATAGCTGATGCCATTAAGCGCGGAATAGATACGGCAACTATTGTTCCAACATTAACAGCTGGAACGGTAGCAGTAACAGGAACGATAACCATAACTGCAACAAAATGAATTTTGATAAATCTATTAATCTAGAAGTATTTGGTGAACTGGTGGAGGGCATGAATGACATTGCTCAAAGTTGGATGACTATACTTCACACCATACCCGGGAGCGACCCGTTGCGGGCAACATTTGGCAGCGGAATTTACAACTACGTTGATAAGCCGGTGACACAGTTCGAGGGAGATTTTGCAAGTATGGTAATTCGTGACCTGGAGCGGTGGGAAAAAAGAGCAACGATTAGTAGAGTTACTCGTACAATGAAAGAAGGATCGGTTGCCGTTCAGATTTACGGAACCTATACAGCAACTAATACACCTATTCAAATTACAGTTGATTTGAATGATTTGAAAAATGAAAATCTAAGCGAATTGCAGAGGGCGTATTCTGAAGCGTATTCTGAAGCGTATAATTGATCAGAATTTTCTGAATTAAAGAATTTGCATAATTAATAACGCGACTTGGAAGTCGCGAAACCCATAAGAATAATACAATGGCATTAGCAGAACCCATATTTGTAGAAACTGATCCGGCAGCAATTCTTTCGGAGATACTGGCTGATTTTACGGCTTTGACAGGGCGTGAGATTTACCCCGGACAACCGGAGTATTCGATATGCTCGTGTATGGCCTATCACAAGACATTAACGCATAATCGCATTAATGCTGCGGGTAAATCTATGTTAGTTGATTTTTCGGCTAATCCTGTATTGGATTACCTAGCTGCCATGTTCAACATTACACGGCTTACGGCTCAATCTGCTGTTTGTACGTTGCGGTTCATATTGGTACCGGGTCATTTGCGTGTAACTATTCCTATAGGTACTCGTGTACGCTCCACAGATGGTAATGCCATATTTGAAACGAATGACGATGTGACTATTGAAGAAGGGGTGAATACTATTGATATACCTTCTACGTGTCAGATTACAGGGCTTGTGGGGAATGGCTATGCAATAGGTGATATTTCGGTATTACAAGATGTGTATGCTTATATTTCTTCAGTAAGCAACCTTGATCTTACTTTGGGTGGTAGTGATGAAGAAACGGATATACAGCTGCGCGATAGAATTAAACTGGCAACTTCTCAGTACAGTGTTGCGGGTAGTAGAAATGCCTATAAGTTTTGGGCAAAGTCGGCTAGTCCACTTATTACTGATGTGGAGGTAGTAACCTATTCTGAAAATAACTTAGTTCCATTTGGTGAAGTTTGGATTTATCCTTTGTTGCTTAACGGTCAGATACCTTCTGATGCATTAAAATCTGAAATAGCAGTAGTACTCAATGCTGAAAATGTTCGGCCAATGAATGACACCGTACTCGTGAAAAACCCACAAGTTGTAGAATATACAATTGCAATGTCGGTTGTAAAGAAACCGGAAGCCAACGGATCGGACTTGATTAGCTCGATTACTGCCATATTAACAGCATATGGAGTTACTAATTACACTACGCTAGGAGTTGACATTGTGGCTTCCTATATTGAAAGCATATGCCGGAGTGAAAATACATACGATGTAACTGCTGAAATAGTATCTGCGAAAGCATTGTCTGGGCGTAATTTGATTATAAGCCCATGGGAATTAGCAAAACAAACAGGCGTTACCATTACAATAACCGGAAGTAACAATGGCTAAAACAATAGCATCAGCAATTGCCAACAGTAGGCTAAGCGTTTTCGATGATATTATCGCAAAACACTTTGATGATATTGATTTATCACCAATAATGGTTTACCTCGTTGATTGTGTAGATAGTTCAGCATTACCATGGTTGGCTAAACAGTTTGATGTGGACGGCTTCCGAGGATTTGATCAGTGTTATACAGAAGCACAGAGACGAAATTTGATTAAAAATGCAATAGAGCTACACCGGCATATTGGTACCATATACGCGATACGAAAGGCATGTAGTTTAATTGGGTTTACTCCACAACTGATTGAGGAAAATGTTCCGGTAGTGACTAATGGTGATCCTGTATGGTGTGCATTCAGAATATTGCTTAGTCCGGATGATATTTCAACCTTTGATGCGAATACGCTGTCTATGCTTCGCCAGTATATTGACTACTATAAGCGGGCTATAAGTATTTTGACTGAGATATATTTCGGAGTTGAAATATTGGAAGATAAAATTTTTAGCAATTTAGAAGAAGAACGTGATGTACTTACACTCACTTCGGTAATTGATACAGAAGGAGATTTCAGTGACGATTTTAATTATGACTTTAATATATAAAATATGAACACACTAACTGTTTTAAAAGGTTTAGTTACAAGCACTTTCCCAACCAATGGAACGAAGCAAATATCAGCTGCTAATGTACGAACATTTTTAAATACTATTCTTGACAGTTTATTTACTCCGGCAGCTACAACTAGAATATGGCCTGGTCCTGTATCTACAATTCAGGCAGGTTGGCATCTAATGGATGGTTCAGAATATAGCCAAACTGAGTATGCTGATTTATTTGCCAATTTAGGTGGTCCATCAAGTCCA
>Ga0302296_1002184_pt1 | contig 13395 bp, 11 predicted proteins | sample III_Fen_N3_1_FD_194546 | JGI IMG/M metagenome (GOLD analysis project Ga0302296, IMG submission 194546) | Peat permafrost microbial communities from Stordalen Mire near Abisko, Sweden - III_Fen_N3_1 | ecosystem: Environmental > Terrestrial > Soil > Wetlands > Permafrost | place: Sweden: Abisko... | reverse complement strand
AAATCCACCCTCCGGTCCAATGAACACTGCAATGCTCTGTCCGGTATGAAGATTGTCAAAAATTGTTTTCGTTTCCTGCATTCCTTCCGCCAATTCATAAGGAATAATTTTTATTTCAAATTCGCGACAATAGGAAAGAGCTTCTTTCATGGACATAACTTCCGTAATTTTGGGCACAATCCTTCGTTTGCTCTGTTTTGCTGCCGCTTCTGAAATCTGTTGCCAACGGTCAATCTTATTTTTTTCTTTTTTATTATCAAGCTTAACTACGCAGCGTTTTGCAGAAACCGGAATGATTTCATAAACACCGAGTTCTACTGCCTTCTGTATGATTAGTTCCATTTTATCTGATTTAGGAAGACCTTGAAAAAGGTATACCCTAGAAGATAGTTCCAGTCCGTCTTCGTTTACAGCTCTGAGTTGGCAGGAAACACTGTCCTGTAAAAACTCAAGGATTCCACAACGGTAATCTTTTCCATCCACTCCGTTTACCACAGAAAGTTCTTCTCCGATTTTCATACGCAGAACATTTTTAATATGATTCACATCGTTTCCTGTAATTGTAATCAGGTTACCGGTTATCTGACCGGGTTCCACAAAAAACTGGTACATAAAAAGCCTCCATTTCGGTGCAAATCCCTAATTTTTACGTGCAGTGACACTGACCCATTCACCCTGTCTGGTAACTTCCAAAAGTTCAAGACCGGAATTTTTTACAGCTTTCACCACGGTTTCTTCTTTATCATCGATTATTCCGGAAGTAATGTAAATACCGCCTTTTTTCATTTGGTTCACAATCACCGAAGTTAATATAACTAACACTTCTGCCAGAATATTTGCCACTACAATATCATAGCAATCATATCCTATATGATCCTGAACGCCTTTATCATTTATGATATTTCCAATAATCAGTTCAAAATCTTCTGGGTTAATTCCGTTTGATTCCATATTTTCTGCAACTGCATCTATGGCGCAGGGATCTAAATCCGTTCCAATTGCACTTTTTGCCCCATACATTAACGAAATAATAGAAAGAATTCCGCTTCCGGTACCAACATCTAAAAGTTTTGTTTCAGGGGTAACGTATTTTTTCAACTGGCGTATACAAAGCTGGGTTGTTTCATGCATTCCCGTTCCAAAAGCAGTTCCGGGATCAATATGGAGAATTTTCTTCCCCTGGTCTTCTGGTTTTACCTCTTCCCAGGAAGGGATTACCAGCAAATCATCAATATAAAACTGATGAAAAAACTCCTTCCAGTTATTGATCCAGTCAATATCCTCAGTTTCATCCACGGTCACAGTTCCTTCTCCAATATCCATGAAATTACGAATATCTTCTAACTGGGTCTTTACGTTTTCCAGAAGGTCTTCTATATAAGTAGAATTTATCGTATCATCATCTTCCACAAAAAAACTTAAATAAGCAATCCCATCATCTTCAGGTCCATCTGGCAGAATATCCACAAACATCTGCTCTTTTTCCAGCGATGTCAAAGGAACCTTGTCTTCTATCTGGGCACCTTCTAATCCTATATCATACAAAGTACCAATAATAATATCTTCAGCTTCTGTAACTGTTTTAATTGTAAATTTTATCCATTTCATATCAGATTCCCTCATTATTGAAATTTATCAGGTACCGCATTTATTATACAAATGCCAGTTTTTAAGACTACCAACACAATATCGTATCATAATATCAGAAAATGTACATATTTTTTTGAATTATTCCTTTATAAATATAATAACCCATTGCATAATTGGGGCTAACTTTGGTTAATTTGGAATTTAAGCAAATAGCAGTGTTATTATACATCATTTAAAATCCAAGAACAATAAGGAGCCCGATTCTTTTGAATCACGCCCCTTATTGTTCTTAGTCAAATAACTCGATTTTTATTATAGTCTTTATTTCCAAAGTTTTTTCTTTTTACTTTTTTTATCATCTGGATCTTCCTGATCCGGACTGTTATTTGCCGCAGCCAGGCTGTTGCCTGACAGGGCGTCAAATTGACGCAGTAGATCTTTTGCTTCAGAAGATAAGTGCTCCGGTGTCTGGATTACAAGTGTCACATAATGATCACCACGTATTTCTTTATTCTGTAACGTAGGAACACCTTTGGCTTTCAGACGAATCTTGGTATCAGTCTGGGTGCCTGTTTTTACCTCATAAGCCACTTTTCCATCCACTGTATCAATTAAAATTTCTCCTCCTAAGGCAGCAATCGCATAAGATACTGGCACTGTAGAGAATATATTGTAATCCTGTCTCTGGAATATAGGGTGTCTTGCAACAACTACTTCTACAAGAACATCCCCTCTTGGTCCACCGTTGGCTCCCGGTTCTCCAAGTCCTGTCAATCGTTTGCTCTGTCCATTGTCAATACCAGCCGGAATACTTACTGCATATTTCTTTCTCATGGAAACAAAACCAGTGCCACGACAGTCTACGCACTTTTCTTTCACCATTTTACCGGTTCCTTGACAGTCCGGACAGGTCTGCACATTACGTACTGTTCCAAAAAATGACTGTTGAGTAAATACCACTTGTCCTTTACCACCGCATTTTGTACAGGTTTCAGGACTGGTTCCAGGTTTTGCGCCCGTTCCACGGCAGGTTTTACAGGTGTCTTTCACATTTAGTTCAATTTCTTTTTCCGTACCAAATACCGCCTCTTCAAAAGAAATTCTAATGCTGGTTCTAAGGTTTGCACCTTTTGCCGGACCATTGGAACGTCCGCCGGTGCTTCTGCTTCTGCCACCAAAAATATCACCAAAAATATCACCGAATATATCGCCGAAATCTCCGCCATTAAAATCAAAGCCGCCAAAGCCACCTGCTCCGCCGCCGCCACCATTATCAAATGCTGCATGACCAAACTGATCATACTGCCGCTTTTTATCAGTATCACTCAGAACAGCATAAGCCTCAGAAGCTTCCTTAAATTTTTTCTCAGCTTCTGCATCTCCAGGGTTCATATCCGGATGATATTTTTTTGCCAGAGTACGATATGCTTTTTTTAATGCTGCCTCGTCTGCGCTTTTATCAACGCCCAAGACTTCATAATAATCTCTTTTCTGTTCTGCCATTGTTTATTCCTCTATTCTATAATCGCTAAACGCAACAGAAGAGGTTGGATATAAATAGGACTTTCTGTTTCCAGACACCATTTATAACCAGCCTTCCTCCTATTACATTAATATAACTTTTTATATTTTATACTTCTCTGTAGTCCCCGTCAATAATATCATCATCTGGAGCCTGTGAAGTTGGACCCTGACCGCCCATGTTTCCCATATCAGGACCGGCGCCGCCTGCGCCACCCTGCATATTTTCATACATTTTTGAGAATAAACTTTGTGCGCTTGTAGTAAGTTTTTCATAAGATACTTTCATTTCAGCAACCTGGTCTTCTGTCATTTCAGCATCTTTTGTTTTTTCAAGAAGAGCTTTTAATTCATTAAGATCAGCTTCTACTCCTGTTTTGTCGCTATCGCTGATTTTATCACCAACTTCGCTAAGAGCTTTTTCTGTCTGGAATACAAAGGAATCTGCATCATTTCTGGTATCAATAGCTTCTTTTCTCTTCTTATCCTGAGCTTCAAATTCTGCTGCTGCTTTTACAGCTTTTTCAATATCAGAATCTGACATGTTAGAACTAGCTGTAATGGTAATATGCTGTTCTTTACCTGTTCCCAATTCTTTTGCAGATACATTTACAATACCGTTTGCATCTATATCAAAGGTTACTTCAATCTGTGGCATACCACGTCTTGCGGAAGGAATACCATCCAGTCTGAATTGACCAAGAGATTTATTATCTTTGGCAAACTGTCTTTCACCCTGAACAACATTGATATCTACTGCTGTCTGGTTGTCAGCTGCTGTAGAGAAAATCTGGCTTTTCTTTGTAGGAATAGTTGTATTTCTTTCAATTAATCTGGTTGCAACACCACCCATTGTTTCAATTGCAAGGGAAAGTGGAGTAACATCGAGAAGAAGGATTTCACCTGCGCCTGCATCACCAGCTAATTTTCCACCCTGAATAGAAGCTCCAAGGGCAACACATTCATCTGGGTTTAATGTTTTAGAAGGTTCTTTACCTGTTAATAATCTAACTTTATCCTGAACTGCAGGAATACGTGTAGATCCACCTACTAATAATACCTGTCCAAGTTCTGCTGTTGTAATTCCTGCATCTTTTAAAGCATCCAGTACTGGCTTTGTTGTTGCTTCTACAAGGTCATGAGTCAATTCGTCGAATTTTGCTCTTGTAAGATTCATATCAAAATGCTTTGGTCCTTCTGCAGTTGCAGTAATGAAAGGAAGATTTATATTTGTAGTTGTTGCGGAAGATAATTCTTTTTTTGCTTTTTCAGCAGCTTCTTTTAATCTCTGAAGAGCCATTTTATCACTGGATAAATCTACGCCTTCACTTTTCTTGAATTCTGATAACATATAATCACAGATTCTCTGGTCAAAATCATCTCCACCAAGTCTGTTATTACCGTTTGTAGCCAGTACTTCGATAACGCCTTCACCGATTTCGATAATAGAAACATCAAATGTACCACCACCTAAATCGTATACCATGATTTTCTGTTCTTTATCGTTGTCAAGACCGTAAGCAAGAGCTGCTGCTGTAGGCTCATTGATAATACGTTTTACATCAAGACCAGCAATTTTACCAGCATCCTGTGTAGCCTGTTTCTGAGCATTGTTAAAATATGCAGGAACAGTAATAACTGCTTCTGTAACTTTTTCTCCCAGATAACTTTCTGCATCTGCCTTAAGTTTCTGAAGAATCATAGCTGAAATTTCCTGTGGTGAATATCTTTTTCCGTCGATCTCTGTTTTGTGATCTGAACCCATTTCTCTTTTAATAGAAGAGATGGTTTTTTCTGAATTGGTTACTGCCTGACGTTTTGCAGGTTCACCTACCAGTCTTTCTCCTGTTTTTGTAAATGCTACAACGGAAGGAGTTGTTCTTGCACCTTCTATATTAGCGATAACGGTGGGTTTTCCACCTTCCATAACTGCTACACAACTGTTTGTGGTTCCTAAGTCAATACCTATGATTTTACCCATTGTTTAAATCCTCCTAAATTTTGCTTTCTTATTTTCTGATTGTTGGTTAAATAACTACTGATACCATACTATGGCGGACTACCGTATCTCTGTACATATAGCCCTTTTGAAGTTCCTGTGCTACCATTCCTGATTCCAATTCTTCGTTCTCCACCTGCATTACTGCATTATGGAAAGCCGGGTTAAATTCTTTTCCTGTGGCTTCTATGGGTGTTACCCCTATGGATCCAAGTTCTGACACAAATTGTTTATAAATCATATTCATACCATCTGAGAAAGGAGTACCTTCCTCTTCCTTTGAAACCGCCTGCAGGCCTCTTTCAAAATTATCCACGATAGGAAGTATTTTTTCGATGACGCTTTTAGCTCCAACTTCGAACATTGCTGATTTTTCTTTTTCCGTACGTTTTCTGAAATTATCAAATTCTGCCATCTGTCTTTTTACTTTGTCTTCAAGCTCATCTACTTTTTCTTTCAAAGGATCCGGTTTTTTGTCTTTTTTCTTATCAAATCTGCTATGTTTTTTTTCTTCCTTATGTTCTTCTGAATCCGGTTCCTCGTCTGTTATATCGTCCAAGATATCCTGGCATACTTCCTCAGCCGCCGCTTCATCCTCTTTTACTTCATTCTGGTTTGTTACCGTTTCATCTTTTTGAATCGTTTCGTCATTTTTATCTTTTTCTGGCACGCCCTTCATCCTTTCTATTCCTTCTTTTTATATAACACATCCAGCTGGTTCATCAGTTTCTTTAAAGTACTGACAACCTTATCGTAATCCATTCTTTTGGGACCGATAATACCGATGGTGCCTCTCATTCCTTCTTCCAATTCATATGTAGCTGTAACAACACTACAGTCTTTCATGGTTTTAATTGAAGATTCGCTTCCTATATATATCTGTATTCCGTTTTCTGTCTCATCCGCCAGCGTTTCCTGAAGCAAATCATTTAACAATTGTTTTTCTTCAAAAGCATTTACAAGTTCACTTGCTCTCTGCATATCTGCCAGTTCCGGATATTTAAATATATTATTGGCTCCGCTGGTGTAGATCTCAAGGTCTTCGTCAGCACGGATGGCTTCCGCTACTGCATCAATTACCTCACCGATAATGTCACTGTGAATACCTGCCTGAGCTTTCAGTGCAGTTATCATTCCAAGATTAATATCGTTCATAGACAGCCCGTTTAAATGGGTATTCAGCAGAATATTAAGTTTTAGAAGTGTTTCATCACCTAATTCCTCACAAATAGGAATCATACTATTTTTAATAACATTTCCTTCTACAACAATAACTGCCAGAATCTGGTTTTCATTCACTTTTGAAAGCTGAATGAACTTTAATTTATTTTTGTGGTAATGTGGCGCCGAAATCATGGATGTATAATTGGTATTGGTGGATAAAAATTTTGCCACCTGCCTCAGAAGATTATCCATCTTATCTTCTTTATCCAGAAGCATCTCTTTCATCTCTTCTACTTCGCGTTCTTTTTCCTTCAGCATATTATCAACATATAATCTGTATCCTGCATCTGACGGAATTCTACCTGCTGAAGTATGTGGCTGTATAATGTAGCCTAGTTCTTCAAGATCAGCCATCTCATTACGGATTGTAGCTGAGCTTAAATTCAGATCCGTATATTTTGAAATGGTTCTGCTTCCAACCGGTTCACCGGTTTCCAGGTAGTTACGGATAACAGCCTGCAGTATTTTCATTTTTCTATCATCTAATTGCATGGCGGTCATCTCTCGCTTTCCCTGTTTTTGAATTATTAGCACTCGACTGCTTTGAGTGCTAACACCTTCTTAACCTAAAATATCACTTACCATTTTCATTGTCAACCAATTTGGCTAAAATAATTTATGAAAAAACTGTAAACAAATTCTAACGAAATCGTAAGTCAAAAAAAGAACCGGCACAGGCCGATTCTTCTGGTAATTTAATTTACTAAATAAAAAAACGACCTTTAACTGATCCATTAATAACATAATAGGCTATATTCTCTTCCGGCTTCACATATAAATCAAGACTTTTAAAATCTCCGGCTTTTTTTCCCAAATCATAAACCCATACATTTTTTGCAATTTTAGCCAAATCTTTACAAGTGTAGGATTTTCCTGAAAACTGAATATGGACCGTTACATCTTCCGCAACTTCCTTTTTCTTAGGTATTGATGATTTTTTTTCGGGTTCTGCGTTTACTTTTGTTGTTTTTTCTTGTTTTGTTTCTAGCTTAACTTTCGTTTTTGGTTTAACTTTTGTTTCTGGTTTTGTTTCTTGTTTTGTTTCTGGTTTTACTGCTGCTTCAACTTCCGGTTTTTTAACAATTTCTTCTGCAGTCTTTTTTACGGGTTCTTTTTTCTCCACACTTTTTTCTGCTACAAATCCTGCAATTTCTGCAGTTTCAGCCGCACTCATGGTTTTTTTCCTATCGCTCATTTTTTTCCCCTTTTTAACGCAAATGATTTTACATACGTAATTCCCGATTACAACTTGAGTGTAGTGCAAAGCAGCTGTCTTGTCAATTCATAATATACCTTCCTTTATCATTGTAATATGTATAAATTTACTATGTATTATATGAAAATCTTGCTTTGTATTATATTCATTAGTTGTTTTGTATTATATTCATTAGTTGCTTTGCATTACAACCATTTGTTTCACATTTAAAAGGCAGTTTAAAAGCTTTTTACTATTTTACATTTCCTCGCCTGTATTCTTATTTTTTTCTTAGAGCGCTAAAATATGTTACCCAAATTTGTACGGTTATGATATTATAAAAACAAGATTGTGTAGAAACAGGAGGACAGAAAATGATTGCACAGCAATATAAAGAAATGTTAAATGGAAAATCCGTTATCAGGCAGCTTTCGGAATTTGCCACAAAAAGAGGACAGGAAATAGGTTATGAAAACGTATTTGATTATAGCCTTGGAAACCCCTCTGTACCCTGTCCCCAGGAATTTACCGATGCTATGATTCGGCTACTTCAGACCAAGAATCCAAATGAACTCCATGGTTACAGTCCAAGTCTTGGACTACCTGCATTTAAAGAAGCAGTTGCAAAAAGTCTTGAGAAACGTTTTCAAATTCCCTATCAGCAGGAACATATATATCCTACAACTGGTGCTGCAGGTGCTTTAGCACATGCACTCCGCGCTATAACTGTTGCAGGAGATGAAGTTCTTACTTTTGCACCTTTCTTTCCTGAGTATAACCCGTATATCAATCTGACAGGTGCAACTCTAAAAGTAGTTCCTGCAAATACATCTGATTTTCAGATTAATTTTCAGGCTTTTGAAGAAATGTTAAACAAAAAAGTTATGGCTGTTCTAATCAACACCCCAAATAATCCTTCAGGTATGGTATATTCAACTGCCACCATAAAGAAGCTTGCTTCTATATTAGTAGAAAAATCCGCAGAATATGGACACAGTATCTATCTTCTTTCTGATGAGCCTTACCGCGAGATTCTTTTTACAGGAGTAGATTCACCCTGTGTGTCCCGTTATTACGACAATACTCTGGTATGCTATTCCTTTTCCAAATCACTTTCTCTTCCAGGGGAAAGAATTGGTTATGTTGCCGTAAATCCTAATTGTACAGATGCTGCTACAATAGTTAATATGTGTGGTCAGATTTCCAGAGGCATTGGACACAATTGCCCACCTTCCATTATTCAGCTTGCTGCGGCCGAAGTTCTGGATCTTACTTCAGATTTAACAGTATATGAAACTAATATGAACCTGATCTATGATACCCTTGTGGAGTTACGGTTTGATGTGATAAAACCAGGAGGAACTTTCTACATCTTCCCAAAAGCTTTAGAAGAAGATGCTAACCTGTTCTGTGAAAAAGCAAAGAAATACGATTTGATTTTAGTTCCAAGTGATAGTTTTGGAGTTCCTGGCTATTTTAGAATGGCCTATTGCATTGATACCGAAAAAGTAAAACGGTCCCTGAATGTATTGAAAAAATTTGTAGAAACAGAATATCCTGACCGAAAATAAATGCAATTCAGGATACCTGAAGTGATAGCAGTTTGAAAGAAGGTTTATTATGTATAATGCTGGCTTGGTTTTAGAAGGCGGTGGTATGAAAGGAATCTATACCTCCGGCGTATTAGATTATCTGTTAGAAAAAGATCTTGAATTTTCCCATGGTTACGGAGTCTCTGCCGGTAGCGGAAATCTGTGTAATTTTATATCCAGACAAAAGCGCAGATCTTACCGTATCACTATGGACTATCTGGATAACAAAAAATATTGCAGTAGTTATAGTCTGCTGACTACCGGGGACTTGTTCAATGTAAAGATGTGTTATGATCTGATACCAAATATTCTGAATCCCTTTGATTATGAGACTTTCAAAAAATATCAGGGATGTGCTTACGCTGTGGTTACTAATATCGAAACCGGCGAACCAGAGTATCTGAGATTGAAAGATATGCATAAGGATATTGCCAAGGTCCGTGCTTCCTGTTCCCTTCCTCTGGTATCTAGAAATGTAACTATCGGCGGCAAAAAATATCTGGATGGAGGAATATCAGATTCCATTCCTATCCGTCATTCCATTATGGAAGGAAATGAAAAAAATCTGGTGATTCTTACAAAGGAAGAAGGATATCGCAGGTCACCCACTTCAAACCTTGGGCTGATTAAAGCAAAATATATTGCATATCCTCAAGTCTATCATTTAATGGAACGACGACATGTTATGTATAACGAAACCCTGGATTTTCTGGAAAAAGAAAAACAAAATGGAACGGCTTTTGTTATAAGGCCGAAGCATCCCAGTGATGTTGCCCGTATTGAACATAACCGTTCAAAGATGGAAGCTCTTTATCAGACAGGATATCAGGATGCAAAAGATTCTTATGAAGATTTAATAGCTTTTCTGGAAAAATAGCTTCGGCGAAAGGAGCGCATGTAAAAACATGCCAACACTCAGATGAATATATTTGAAATTTTAAAAGCCGCCATTTATGGCGTAGTAGAGGGAATCACCGAATGGCTCCCCATCAGTAGCACAGGTCACCTGATTTTATTAAAAGAAATTATGCCCCTCTCAAATGTTACCAGCCAATTTTGGGATTTATTTCTGGTAGTTATCCAGCTAGGCGCCATTATGGCAGTAGTTATTCTTTTTTGGAATACTATTTTTCCCTTTCAATTCAAAAAAGGCGAACCTGTAATCAAAAAAGAAATTTTTTCAATGTGGTTTAAGGCCTTTGTTTCCTGTATACCTGCTGCAATTGTGGGCGTATTATTCGGAGACCAGATGGATGCTCTTTTTTATAATGGTCCCTGTGTAGCCATCGCCCTGATTGTATTTGGTATTGCTTTTATTTTAATTGAAAACAGAAATAAACATATTACGCCTAAGATTAACTCATTGTCCGAAATCACTTATAGTACTGCCGTACTTATTGGTATCTTTCAGTTAATTGCAGCAATTTTCCCAGGAACTTCCAGAAGCGGTGCCACCATTGTAGGCGCATTGTTAATTGGTGTTTCCAGAACAGTAGCTGCGGAATATACCTTTGTACTTGCTATACCTGTAATGTTTGGCGCAAGCTTACTAAAACTGGTGAAGTTTGGATTTGCCTTTACCTCCGTGGAACTAATTACTCTTATTATTGGTATGGCAGTTGCTTTTGTAGTATCTCTTGTGGTGATACGTTTCCTTATGAGTTATATCAAAAAACATGATTTCAAGATATTTGGCTGGTACCGGATTGTACTTGGAATTGTGGTATTGCTGTATTTTATTCTCAGCTAAACCTATGAAAACACAATAGCCCGTAAATAATTTCCCTCATAACAAAAGCATAGTATCTGTATCAACAGCTTCCATTTTTTTAACGAAACTGTATCAACAGATATTATGCTTTTTGTGTATCTATATGTCAGTTGATTGCCCTGGTTATTTCTTAATTTGTTTCTTAAGGTTTTTCTACTGTAATCTTTCCATCATGGAATTCCACCTTTACTTTGTTTCCATGAATTCCCATACTTTCCAGCATCTCTTTTGGAATCTGTATTCTGCCGGAACGGTCAATGATAGCAAATTCTTCCTGGGTTTCCTCTTCCTGCCAGTCCACATGGGTAGTTTTTAAATGATCTGAATAGTTTTCTTTTAGAATCCGTTCACTACTGATTTTTCCATCCCGGATTGCAGCTACCCGCTGTACTTTTTTTGACAGTGACAGATCATGGGTAACAATAATAATAGTCTGATTGTTTTCACGGTTTAAACGCCTGAAAATGTCAAATACAACGTCTGCTGTTTTACGATCCACTGATCCTGTAGGCTCATCTGCCAGTAATACTCTTGGCGAATTGGCCAGTGCTATGGCTATAGCTATACGCTGCTGCTCACCCCCCGAAAGTTGGTGTAAATGGCTATTCTTTTTTGAAGTAAGTCCCACCATGTCCAGAAGTTCAAGGCCCCGCTCTTTCTTATTGGCACTATTACTAAGATGCATAGGCATCATGATATTCTCTAGTGCTGACAGATAGGGCAGAAGGTTTCTGGCATTATTCTGCCATACAAATCCTACCGTGCTCCGTTTGTAATTTACAAGTTCCTGCTCGGACATAGTAAACAGGTTCTGTCCTCCCACAAAAAGTTTCCCCGCACTTGGTCTGTCCAGGCCACCTATCATGTTTAAAAAAGTAGACTTTCCGCTTCCACTGCTTCCAATGAGAGCCATACACTCTCCCGTTTCTACATTCAGGTCAAGTCCCTGAAGTGCAACCACTTCAATATCTTTTGTTTTATATATTTTTACCAGGTTATCAGCCTGTACCATAAAATCACCCATTGATCAATTCCCCATCTTCCAACTGGTAAATCACATCACCCGCACCCATTAATCCGGTATCGTGTGTGGTCATTATAATGGTTACTCCTTCTTTTTCCACCATCTCTTTAAACAGATTTACCACCGTAATAGCGGTAGCACTATCTAATTCTGCTGTAGGCTCATCAGCCAGAATAATTTTAGGATTATGTACGATGGCTCTTGCAATGGCAACCCGTTGCTGTTCACCGCCGGACATTTCCTGAGGCATGTGATTCATACGTCCCCCAAGTCCAACCATTTTCAGGCATTTTTCTACTCTCTCTTTTCTTCCTTTGCTGATACCCGCCAGCCGGAGCGCAAATTCCACATTTTCAAAAGCACTCATCATGGGGATTAAAGATACTGATTGAAAAATAAATCCTATCTCCTGTCTTCTTAACAGTTCTCTTTTGTGCTCAGACATATGGGTGATTTCATTTCCTGAAATATACACCTGCCCGGAATTTGGTTTATCCAACGCTCCTAAAATATTAGTCAGCGTGGTTTTTCCAGAGCCGGAGCGCCCTCTTAGTATCGTGAGCGTTTTTTCAGGTACTTCCAGTGATACATCTTTCAAGGCTTGAAATTCCTTTCCCGGCATACCATAAAGGCGGTTCACATGTTCAGTAACTATAATTGATTTCTTTTTTTCTTCCATGATTCCTCCTTAATCTTCGCCAAGTTTTAAGGCTTTGGTTATGTTCATTTTAGATACGATGAAAGCCAGCACTGTGAGAACCACTAAAAGCACCAGGAATATGATTCCAAACAATTTAACCATATCACTGGTTTTGGTAATCAGTTCCAAAGGAAGAACCTGGTTATCTGCTGCGTACGCGGTCTGAATCATAGGAACAAACATCCGTGAAGCTGCAATTCCAATTCCAGCCCCTGCACAGATAGAAAACAGCCCCGAAAAAATCTGTTCATTGATCAGCATATGAAAAATCTCACTTTTTCCCATTCCCATTGCCCTTAAGATTCCAAAAAGCAAATCCCTGGAGCGGATGGACATAATCCAGTAAATAAGATAACCAACCCCACAAAGCAGCAAAATAATAATAAAGCTCATGGTCAGAATACCATTGGTTCCCTGGAACATAGTATCTCTTTTAATATTTGCAAGATTACTACTGGCATCTTTATAGGAAGTAATGTTAATACCTTCCGCAGCAACCCAGTCATAAAAGAAATCTGTTTTTCCCTTCACTGTCATCCATACCTGATAAGGCGTTGAACCCCATTCACTCTGTAATGTGGCGATATGCGCAACAATCAGATAATTATCCGTTTCTGCATAAGTTCCATCTGGATTCAGGGAACCCACGGTAGCTGTATAACCAGGCCAGTAATCCACAAATCCATAGATAGTACCTGTTATTCTTTCGTCCTCTGCATTATAATAATCAATTTTATCGCCTATCCGGTAATCCAGTTTTTTTAGAAAATTCATAGAAA
>Ga0302296_1002182_pt1 | contig 13399 bp, 8 predicted proteins | sample III_Fen_N3_1_FD_194546 | JGI IMG/M metagenome (GOLD analysis project Ga0302296, IMG submission 194546) | Peat permafrost microbial communities from Stordalen Mire near Abisko, Sweden - III_Fen_N3_1 | ecosystem: Environmental > Terrestrial > Soil > Wetlands > Permafrost | place: Sweden: Abisko... | reverse complement strand
TTAAAGGATAATCAGCAAATAGATAACCTTGAAACCCTAATGTCGCTCGGCGTTCATTCGCTTAAAGTTGAAGGTAGAATGAAATCGGCTGACTACGTTTTCCAGGTTTGCAGTGCTTATCGAATGGCTATTGACAATCCTCTGAATATTCGTGCGGCTGCAAATATGCTCGAATTCGATATGGGACGTGAGAAAACCGCATACTTTCTTGGGAATAAACTTCATCATGGAATTACCGATGATCCATCTGTTGGAATCAAGATTGGACAAATTACGCAGATAACTCGAAACTCAATTCGGTTTGATAGTTCGGTTGAGCTAACTTCCGGTTACCGAATCCGAATTCGTAACGATGCTGATGATCAACAACTTTATGTCAAAATTGAAAACTTTCAGCAGAATGGTAATTCGTATGAGATTTCATCTGATTTATGTAAGCAGATTAGCAAAGGTGATGATGTGTTATTGGTTAGGGCGAAAACACAGAGCTTTTCTTCCAGACTTGGAAATATAAACGCGCTTCCGGAGTTAAAAAAAATAGTCGTAAAGAAGCAGGAAATCAGGAGAGGTCTTCAAATTGAAAGTTCCAAAACTCAAAAGCCCATGTTGTTGGTTCGTATTGGAGGTCCGGAATGGTTACCTAAACTTCGGTTTGAAGATTATACCTCGGTAATTCTTTCTTATAAGCGTGAAAATTTGGCAAATTTCGATTTTCAAAATGTGGTACTGCAAGAAAATAAGAATAAAGTCAGTATTGAGTTTCCAGAGTTTATTTCTGAAAAACATTTGGATTTCTACCGTGATTTAGCGGCAAAACTTGTTTCTAACGGGTTTAATCACTTTTTTCTTAGTCATTTGTCGCAGAAAAAGTTGCTTCCACAGGGTGCACGCATCAGTTGTAATGAAAATGTTTATGTATTGAACGATGCCTCGGCTCGATTTTTACATGAAGAAAAGGTCTTTGATTATATATACCCTTTTGAAAATGATATTGAAAATTTACTATCAATGAATAACCGGCAGGGGATTGTACCTCTTTATTTTTATCCCCAGCTATTCTATTCACGAATGCCGGTCAAGGTTAATAGTGAAAATAAGTTTTTTGCAGATGAAACGAATAAAAAATTCAGAGTATTGGTTAAAGATGGAATTACTTCAGTTTATCCATTAATCCCTGTTTCGCTGTTTCATTATCGAAGTCAGTTGGAGAAAAATGGATTCACCCGCTTTCTGATTGATTACTCCGGAGAGACTATTAATTCGAATGTAGTTAAGCGAATATTGAAAAAATATATCAGCGCAGAATCTGTTTTACCTTCTACAAATTTTAATTTTAAGTTAGGCCTAAAATAAAAAGAGAGAGCTTTTTGTGGCTCTCTCTTTGATTATATTTCAACAGTTATCTATTCGTCATTCATTGAGATCAGGAATTCTTCAACGGAATCCGTTTTCATAATTCTGTTTTTCAAAAATTCCATAGCTTCAATGGAGTTCATATCGCTAAGGTATTTGCGCAATATATATGTTTTATCAAGCACATTTTTGTTCATCAGTAAATCTTCACGACGAGTACTTGAAGCATTGATATCGACAGCAGGGAAGATACGTTTGTTCGACAATTTCCGATCAAGTTGCAATTCCATGTTACCTGTACCTTTAAATTCTTCGAAGATAACTTCGTCCATTTTTGATCCGGTTTCTGTCAGTGCTGTTGCAATAATTGTTAACGATCCACCTTCTTCAATATTACGGGCAGCTCCGAAGAAGCGTTTTGGCTTGTGCAAAGCATTTGCGTCGACACCACCAGACAGCACTTTACCAGAAGCGGGTGCTACGGTATTGTATGCGCGAGCCAGACGAGTGATTGAATCGAGTAGGATTACCACATCGTGTCCACATTCGACTAATCTTTTTGCTTTTTCAAGAACCATACCCGCAACGCGAACGTGGCGTTCTGCCGGTTCATCAAACGTTGAAGAAATAACCTCAGCGTTTACGTGACGAGCCATATCTGTTACTTCTTCCGGGCGTTCGTCAATTAGCAGAACCATCATGTAAACTTCAGGATTGTTTGCCGCAATAGCATTGGCAATATCTTTAAGTAATACTGTTTTCCCGGTTTTAGGCTGAGCGACAATTAAACCACGTTGTCCTTTCCCGATAGGTGCAAATAAATCAACGATACGGGTAGAAAGGTTATCGTGTCCATTTCCCGTCAAATTGAATTTTTCGTTCGGAAAAAGTGGAGTTAAATGTTCAAACGGAACGCGATCACGAATATAATCTGGCGTTCTGCCGTTTATTTCAATAACCTTAATTAACGGGAAGTATTTTTCACCTTCTTTGGGTGGACGGATGGTACCTGTAACTGTATCTCCGGTTTTAAGCCCAAAAAGCTTTATTTGTGATTGAGAAACGTAGATGTCGTCAGGCGAATTTAAATAATTAAAATCCGAAGACCGAAGAAATCCGTAACCGTCAGCCATAATTTCCAAGGCTCCGGTATTACTTATGATTCCATCAAATTCATACGGTTTCTCCTGATTAACTTGATTCTTTTGTGGCTTTGGCCCTTGATTTTCGCGATTTTCCCAGCGTTGATTATTGTCAAACGGTTTTTTCTTATTCTGAATTTCGATTCGTTTTTCGCTTTGATCTTCCGTGCGAATATCTTCCTGAATAGGAACTTCCTGCTTAATTTCCTGATTTTGAGGAATTGTTACATTCTGTTCAATAATTGGTTCGAAGATATCCTCTTTTGTCTCAAGTTCATTTGGTTCCTCAGGGAATAGTATTTCTTGTCTAACCTTTTGATTTTGATTTGGGTTCTGATTGGGATTAGGCTTTTGATTTTGAGGTCCCCGTTGGTTAGGATTTTGTGTTTGCTTTGGATTAAGATTGGGCTTTGGACCGTTGTTTTGGTTCGGATTATGATTCGAAGATCCAGCTTTAATAGCGGTTTCTGTACGTGGTCTCTTTTTAATTTGGAATTCTCTTTTTCCTTCTTTTTTTTGTTCCCCTTCAACAACTACAGCGGGCGTAGGTATTTCCGGTTTTGTTCGTTCAATAACAGGTTCTTCTGTTTCTTCGGCTGGTTTGTCATCCTTCCTTCTTGTGAAGAATTTTAAAACCGGATTTTCTTCTCTTTTAGTTGGTATATCTCTGGGCGATTTTAATTTTTTTTCATCAGGTTTCTTTTCTGAAGCAATAATGGCCTGAGTGTCCAGGATTTTATAAATTAAATCTTGTTTCTTAAAAGATTCAATCTTTTTAATATCAAGCTCTTTTGCAATTTCTTTTAAGTCAGGAAGTAATTTTCTGCTTAATTCAATGATATCATACATAATTAATTATTGATTTGTTAATACCCAAAAGGTCAAGTGATTATGAAAATAAAGAAAAGTGGAATTGAAAATTTGGATAATCGGTACTATTCGAAATTTTTTGCAAGTATAGTTAAATCCTTAAACGTGACAAAGCGAAATCAAAAAAATCATTTTTATTCTTCTGTCCATCTTTGTTTTTGTACTGATTAGTTCACCTTTTATTGCTTTTAAAGTTCGTGTAGATTACGGTTCATCTGCCTAATAGAACTATTCAAATCAAAAATCGTATAGTTCACACATATTTTGGTGAAATTTTGTTTATCGGACTCTATATTAAGTATTTTCGTTACAAAAAATTACTAAACGACCTTTTATTCAAAACCTTCATAAGTAAAAACGATGAGACAACTTCGAATTGCAAAGCAGGTCACAAACAGGGAAGCATTATCTCTGGATAAATATTTGCATGAAATAGGTAAGGTTGATCTAGTCTCAGCCGAAGATGAGGTTGAATTGGCTAAGCTTATCAAAAACGGAGATAAAGCTGCATTGGAAAAATTAATTAATGCTAATCTACGGTTTGTTGTTTCGGTTGGTAAGCAGTATCAAAATCAGGGACTAAGTTTACCTGACCTTATTAATGAAGGAAATTTGGGACTGATTAAAGCAGCTCAACGATATGATGAAACTCGTGGGTTTAAATTTATTTCCTATGCTGTTTGGTGGATTCGTCAGTCAATTCTTCAGGCTCTGGCTGAACAATCCAGAATTGTTCGTTTGCCTCAGAATAAAATAGGAACAATTACTAAAATTAATAAGACTTTTAGTCGGATGGAGCAGGAATATCAGCGGGAACCTACGGTCGAAGAGGTTGCTGTATTGTTGGAAACAACCACAGAAGATGTTGAAAGTGCTTTAGCCGTTTCATCGCATCATGTGTCAATGGATGCTCCAATAAATGACGAGGATGGGTATGATTTGTATGATATTCTTCTTAATGAAGATGCATTGAGTCCGGATACGGGTCTAATAAATTCTTCTTTGTGTAAAGAGATCGAACGTTCATTGTCAACTTTGGATGGGCGGGAAGCTGATGTTATTCGTTATTTTTTTGGATTAAGTGGTTATCCCCAGTTTACTTTAGATGAAATCGGTGCAGAGTTAGGCTTAAGTAGAGAACGTATTCGTCAGATAAAAGAAAAGTCTATTCGGAAAATGCAAAACAATTATCGGAATAAGCTACTCAAAGTATATCTTTGATTTCAACATAGAAAAAGCTGCAGTACGCAGCTTTTTCTATGTTGAATCTATTTGTTGAATGGATAAAATCTTACTTTTGGGACAAAATATTTAGAATATGAAACTTATAGCACCCTCGATACTTTCTGCTAATTTTTTGAAACTTGGTGAGGATATTGATATGCTCAATCATAGTGAGGCTGATTTTGTTCATTGCGATGTCATGGACGGCGTATTTGTCCCCAATATTTCTTTTGGAATTCCTGTGATTCAAGATATCCATAAGATAAGCAAAAAACCTTTAGATGTTCATTTGATGATTGTTCACCCTGAAAATTACATTTCAGATTTTCATAAAGCTGGTGCATCGATTATTACAGTTCATTATGAAGTTTGTGCGCATCTTCATCGAACTATTCAGCAGATCAAAGGTTTAGGGATTAAGGCTAGTGTTTGTTTAAATCCACATACTCCGGTTGCGTTGCTTGAAGATATTATCACAGAATTGAATATGGTTTTACTGATGTCGGTAAATCCTGGATTTGGTGGGCAGAAATTTATCGAAAATACCTATCGGAAGGTTTCAGCATTAAAAGACATGATTCTTCAACAAAATTCAAATGCGATGATCGAAGTTGATGGTGGTGTTAATTTTGAAGTGGGGAAGAAGCTTTATGAATCCGGAGCAGATATTCTTGTTGCAGGAAGTTTTGTATTTGGATCCAAAGATCCGTCTGAAACGATTGCTGCGCTTAAACGCTTATAGAAATATTTTATAGGGATTGTTTGGTTGTTGATGTTGTTGTTTGTGAAATTTCAGCTTTTTAATTTCGCAATCAGAAGAACATCCGGCACAATTTGACGAAGTCTTTGTTTCTTTTTTAATTATATTAAAGAAACAAAGCAGTTTATAGGTACATCGTGCAAAGGCCAGACTAATAATCAGATATGTTATAATTGCCTGTATCATGTTTTATCTTTTTATTGCATGAAATAAGTTGAAACTCTGAATACAATAAACGAAAGAATCCAGGCCACTGATGTTGTATAAATCATGGTGAAAATTGCCCATTTGATTTTTCCAGATTCAGTTCTTATTGCTGCAATTGCTCCGATACAAGGAAAATAAATCAGAACAAAAACGAGAAACGATAATGCTACTGGAATAGAGTAAACATTTTCTCCAATTTTTTCGCCATAACTGAATTTTTCCTGTTTTAACTTATTACTCAGACTAACATCTTCATCAGCCTGATATAATACACCCATTGTGCTTACGATGATTTCTTTTGCAGGGAGTCCAGCCAGAAGACTGATACTCATTTTCCAGTCGAAACCCAAAGGAGCCATTGCTGGTTCGATAAAACGTCCCAGTTGCCCGAGATAACTGTTTTGTAAGCGAATGCTTTGTTCATTGATGATTTTGTTGGTAACATCTGCGTTTTGCGAAAATGATTGCGTCGTTTCTGCTGTTTGTTTGTTGTTTATTGAACGATGTTCTCTTGGGAAATACCCTAAAGCCCATATAACTATAACTCCAATGAGAATAACTCCACCAATCTTTTTTAAATACTGTTGTGCTTTATCCCACATGTGGGTAAGTATATTCTTTAATGTCGGTATTCGATAAGGTGGTAATTCAAGAACAAAAGGAGTTTCTTTATTTTTGAAAAGGGTACGGCTTAGTAGTTGTGCCGTCAGAAAGGAAAGTAATATACCTGTAAAATAAATTCCGGCAAGTATCAATGCTGGTTGTTTGGGAAAGAAAGCCGTAATGAAAAGTATATATACTGGTAATCGGGCACTGCACGACATAAATGGAATAATCAGCATTGTAAGAAGCCGGTCACTGGAACTTCTTAACGTTCGTGTTGCCATTATTGCCGGGACATTACATCCAAATCCCATTATCATTGGTATAAATGATCTTCCGTGCAGTCCAAAGCGATGCATGATTTTGTCCATGATAAATGCAGCTCTTGCCATATATCCGGAATCTTCCATGAACGAGATAAACAGGAATAGGATTAAAATATTTGGTAAAAAAACAAGAACACTTCCGGTACCATCAATTATTCCTTCAATGAGTAAATCTTTTAGTATTCCATTGGGAAGAAGTATGCCGGCCTGCTGACTTATCCATGATACCAGATTCTCTATCCATGCCATTGGATAGGCTCCTAGCTTAAATGTTGCAAAAAACGATAAAGAGAGTAATCCTATAAATATTGGAAATCCAATGAATCTATTGGTTAGTATATTGTCAATGCGATCAGAAGGCTTTTGTGTTTCTTTTTTCCGTTTTTTACAGGTTTCTTCCAATGCTCCGGAAATGAAACCGTATTTTGCTCCGGTAATAACCGTTTCACTGTCTTCATTATAAAGGCGTTCAATTCGCTTTACTTCAGATTGAGCCGTTTGTTCAATCTCAACGTAATTAAGATAGTGAGAAAGGAATTCGGCTGTTTGTTTGTCGCGTTCGAGTAATTTGAGAGCCAGAAAACGTGAAGAAATTGTATCATTGACTGGTTTTTCAAGCTTAATTTTTGTTCGTAATGTTCGTATTGAGCGCTCTATTTCCTCTCCGTAATTGATGTGAATGTGTCTTACTATTGGATCAAGATCTTCGTACACCTCAATCGTTTTATCCATCAGTTCTTGAATTCCCTTACCTTTTGAACTAACTGTCGGGATGATTGGTATTCCGATTAGTTTTCCAAGACGTTGGTAATCAAATTTTATTCCATTCTTCAACAGTTCATCATACATATTTAAAGCGATAATCACTTTAATATCCATGTCAATAAGTTGGGTAGTAAGAAAGAAATTCCGTTCCAGATTCGATGAATCAATTACATTAATTACAATGTCAGGTGTTTCTTCCAGTATAAATTTCCGAACGTATATTTCTTCCGGAGAATATGCAGTTAATGAATATGTTCCTGGTAAGTCGAAAATGTTAATGCTGTAATCGTTATGAGTAAATGTGGCTTTTTTAGCGTCAACCGTAACGCCACTGTAGTTTCCAACATGTTCTTTAGAACCAGATAAGAAGTTGAATAAAGTAGTTTTTCCGCAATTGGGATTTCCAACTAAGGCAATATTGATAGTCTGCTCTTTCTTTTTGGCAGAAACCTTCATGTTTTCAAAATCAATTACTCCTTCGAAGTTTAAAGCTAAACCAGGGTATGTTTCATTAAGACCAATAACTTCAATAAGATTTGCTTCCGTATTACGAAGCGTAATATTATAATCTAGTATTTTGTATTCAGTAGGACCATTAAACGGAGCATTTTTAATAACAGTTACCTGTTTGCCTTTGACAAAACCCATTTCGGTAATCCGTTTTCTGAACGAACCATGGCCTAAAACTTTGGTTATGATAACCGTATCTTTATTTTTTACCTCCGATAGTCTCACAATATCATCTTAATGTTGCTATGCTAATTTAAACTAAATAAGAATAACGGCGCAAAGATATTTAAGTTTTGGTAATACACTTAAAAAAGTTTGTTTTCTTGAAAATTCAAATATGATCTTTTACATTTGCATATCATGAGAAATCAACAGTGGGAAGGGGACATTTATAAACGGATACAGGACGCTATTTCAGCGTTGCCTGAAAACTTCAGTATCCTTGAGGAGCAAATTGATGTTGAACTTCAGATGGAGTACTTCAATTATAGCAAGGATATAAAATCCAGTTTTGATAAGGATTTTATTTTAGAGCATCAAAATGATTTATTTAATCCGGATGTATCTATCGATGAAAAAAAGAATTTGCTGGTTTTATTAGCTTCTGTTGAGAACGTTGAATATTTTCGTGCGATTGAGAAATATACACGGAATCCTGATCCGGAGCTCCGGAAATGGAGTGTGTTGGCTTTGCAGGAAAGTCGGATGATACTTCAAAGTTCTTTAATGGATGAACAACAGGTTTATATCTCTACCGGATTGGGTGGTAAAGGTCAGAACCTTCGTTATTTTGTTGCTTTTGTAGGAAATAATGTCTCGGTTTATTCTGAGATTCAACGGAAATTGATTCAAACCGAGTTAGATCTGGCTTTGACGAATAACAATGGCGTTCTGGAAGAGCTTGAATTTGAAGATAACCTTGCTCTTTGTATCGTCCTTATACCACTTAAAGTTGACATACAGTCCATATTCGTTGATATGATAGCGGAATGTAATTTATATGGTGATTTTATACGGCCAGAAGTCATTCTTACCAATGTAAAACGCATCAGTGCTGAAGAAATCAGACGTTTTCTGAATGAATAATTTGGGGTAGACTCGTTCCATATATGGCGTATGGGCGTTAATTCTCTTTTTTTGATGTTTTTTTATTTAATACAAACATTTTATAATCAATAAGTTCTTATTTGTAGTCGAATTTTTTAATTGAATTAGGCACTTTGAAAATACAATAGAAATGGCTAACTTCGGGGAAAAAGTATTAGTGATGGAGAACAAATTCAGAAGCCTGACTATTTTTGAGTTCCATGAACGTTTCCCTGACGAGGATTCCTGTTATGCCTATTTGAGTGAATTAAAATGGGAAACTGGTTTTGTATGCCCCAATTGCGGACACAAAAACTATTGCAACGGTAAGCGTAAATACGACAGGCAGTGTACCAGTTGTCATCGCATCTCTTCACCAACGAGCGGGACGTTGTTTCATCAATTGAAGTTTTCTGTATTAAAGGCCTTTTACATCGTTTACTATGTCAGCACTAATAAAAAAGGGATTAGTAGTACGGAACTGAGCAGAAAACTGGGGCTAAGACAAAAAACTTGCTGGAAGTTCAAAGGCAAGGTAATGAAAGCGATGGAGAGTAGTGGTACCCACAAAATCAATGGCAATGCAGAAGTTGACGAGACCGTTGTTGGTGGTCAGGAAGAAGGAGTTGTGGGAAGAAAAAATGCAAAAAAGAAGCTGGTTGTATTTGCCATTGAGAGGAACGGTAAAGGAGTTAGCCGTATGTATGGGAAGGTTATCCAAAAGAGCAGCTCAAAAGAACTTGGTAAATTTATGAAAACAACCATTGGTTCAGATGCACAAATAAAAACGGATAAATGGCGGGGATATGCTCCTTTAGCAAAAGACTTCAAAAACCTGGTTCAGGTTGATTCTGGGAAAAAGGGTGGCAACTTTCCCGATTTGCACCGGTGTATCATGGGATTCAAAGGCTGGCTCAGGGGAATGCACCATCAGGTTGAAAATTTGCAAGCTTATATTGACGAATACTGTTATCGGTTTAACCGTAGCAATATGACCGATGGAATTTTTGACAACCTGTTGAACAGAATGGTTAAAGCTGATCCTTTCCCGTATAAACCTATTATTAACTAAATGCCTAATTCAATTTTTTAATTTAAATTAGAGGGAAAATATACTTTACCCGTTTGTTTTTGTTCTGATAAGTATTATATTTGCATCGCTTTTGCAATGGCCCTGTAGCTTAATGGATAGAGCATCTGACTACGGATCAGAAGGTTGGGGGTTCGAGTCTCTCCAGGGTCACAAAATCCTTGTAAATTAACAATTTACAAGGATTTTTTTTGCCAGATATCGAAAGCTTTTTCGGTTATAAATCATGTTTGTCTTTTATAATAACAATTTGGTTTTTTGTATAAACAGGCAATTTTTGGTTCGTTTTTAGTTTGTTGAATTAGTCATTTTTGATAAAATTTATAATAGTATGGGACGAGGTCGCAGAAATAAACCATTTATAGAAGGAGTTACCATAACTGATATTGGTGCCGAAGGAAAAGCAATTGCTCGTGTCGATGATGTTGTTGTATTTACAACTCATGTAATACCTGGAGACGTGGTTGATTTGCAGGTGACAAAAAAGCGTACCAAGTATATGGAAGCTCGTGTTACCCATGTTATTACTCAATCTCCGGATAGGGTTTCTGCTTTTTGCGAACATTTTGAGGTTTGTGGTGGTTGTAAATGGCAGTTCCTTCCATATGAAAAGCAACTTTATTATAAACAAAAGCAAGTTGCTGATCAGTTGCGACGTATTGGCCGGATTGATCTTCCCGAAATCACTCCAATATTGGGTTCGGCGAAAACAACTTTCTACCGCAATAAGCTTGAATTTGGGTTTTCAAATAAGCGTTGGCTGACCTGTGATGAAATGAATCTGGTTGGTGATGATATCAATATGAATGCTCTTGGATTTCATGTACCGGGAATGTTTGATAAAATAATCGACATCAAAAAATGTTGGTTGCAGGATGAACCATCGAATTCAATCCGTAACTTCATTAAAAAATATGCTGATGAAAATGGGCTAGAATACTTCGATCATCGGATTCAGTCTGGTTTGCTGCGGAACATTATTGTTCGTACAACATCTACGGGAGATGTAATGCTGATTGTTTCATTTTTTCAGGAAGCACGTGAAATTCGTGAAAAATTATTGAATGCAATTGCTCTGGAATTTCCGATGATTACTTCATTGATGTATGTGATTAATGAAAAAGGTAATGACACGATAACCGATCAAAATATTATTGTTTTTAAGGGCAATGATCATATTCTGGAAGAAATGGAAGGTCTTAAATTTAAAATTGGGCCTAAAAGTTTTTACCAAACGAACTCAGAACAAGCATATGAATTGTATAAAGTAACCCGCGAATTTGCCGGATTGAAAGGTAATGAAGTCGTTTATGACTTGTATACTGGAACTGGAACAATTGCGAATTTTGTAGCTCGGAATGTGCAAAAAGTAGTGGGGATAGAGTATGTTCCTGAAGCAATTGAAGATGCTCATGTAAACTCTATGCTTAACGGAATTCAGAACACTAGCTTTTACGCCGGTGATATGAAGAAAATTTTAACCAGGGCGTTTATTGAGCAAAATGGACAACCTGATGTAATTATAACTGATCCTCCTCGCGCCGGAATGGACGAAGATGTCGTTAAAACTATTTTAGAAGCTGCTCCTGAAAAGGTCGTTTATGTAAGTTGTAATCCGGCGACACAAGCCAGAGATTTAGCTTTAATGAATGAAATGTATCAGGTTACACGAATTCAGCCTGTAGATATGTTCCCTCATACTCATCATGTCGAAAATGTAGTATTGCTAGAACGTAGAAATTAAGCAATCATATAAGAAGGAACTCAAACTGCGTTTTCTATAATTTTATAGAAAACGCAGTTTCTTTGTTTGGAATTGAACGTACCTGAAGTGTTCCTCCATGCAACCGAATGATTTGTTTGGACAGGCTTAGTCCTATTCCGGAACCATTTTCACGGGTCGTGAAAAATGGAATAAATATCTGATCCATTATTTCAGCCGGTATTCCAGGACCATTGTCGGCAATGCATATTTCTGTACGATTGTTGGAAATGAGCCGGGCAGTAATTTGTATATTTCCCTGAGGGTTATTTCCATTGGCTTCCAATGCGTTCTTTATCAGGTTAATCAATACCTGTGAAATCAGGTTTTCATCACCAAAGAGTTCCATTTTTGGCGAATCCAGACTGATATTCAATTTTATATGTTGACTTCCCGGAATCGAATGGTACAATTCATTAACCCGGTTTAGAAGATTTGCCAGAATGAATATTTTTTTATCAGGTTTGGGTAATCGGGTTAACTTTCGGTATGATTCAACAAATGAGATTAGCCCATTTCCTTGCTCTTTGATTACATTGAGACCGCGAATAGTGGTTCCAATGATTTTTTCGTCTATTTCTCCTGATTGTATTGACTTTTCGTTGGCTGTGTATATTCTGGAAAGACTTTCGGATATTGAGGTAATTGGGGTTATTGAATTCATGATTTCGTGCATCAGTACCCGAATTAGTTTTAACCATGAGTCAAGTTCCTTCTCATCCAACTCATTCCGGATATCCTGAACCGATAATAAGGTTAGTTCATTGCCATTTGTAATGAAAGAACTTGCTTTTACAGAAAGTTGTATGGTATTGCGTTCGTTGTTAATGGTAATCAGTTTTTGCTCCGATGAACGTATATTCTTTAGCGTTTGATATAGTTTCTTATCAACTCGTTCCAATTGGTTTAGATGAGTCAGGACTTCAACAGCAAAATATTTTTTCACTGCAGTATTGCAATGAAGTATAAAACCACGATTGTCAATAGCCATAATCCCGGAAGCTGCGTGTTCCAGTAAAGCCTGAAAATATTGTTCTTGCTGTCTGTTGACGATTTTTATTTGCTGGATTTGTTGGTTAACCTTGTTCAGACTTTTATTTAATTCCATTGCAATTTTATCATTTGATTTCTCCGGAAATGAAAGCATTGAATCTTCATTTCGGATTGCATCGAAAAAATATAAAAGCCTGCGATTGGTTTTATTGAGGTAAAAAATCAAATTAATAACCAGTAAAACTTCAAAAATAGTTAGTAACAGAAATAAACTAATCCAGCATTTCTCCAGTAAAACCCAACTTGCTGCAAATGCTACTGAAACTAGCAATAATACTCGTACTAATAATTGAAGATAAAAATTTCGACTAATCATAGTCCGTATTTTTTGAGCTTGTTGTAAAGGGTTTGGCGTGTAACTCCCAGTTGCTCTGCGGTAAGACTCATGTTACTACTGTTTTTTTCGAGGGCTGTAATTATCATTCGTTTTTCCATTTCATCAAGAGTAAACAGGTGATCTTCAAATTTACCGGAAATAAGTGGACGAAGGAAAAAATCTTCAGGTTTTAATACCTGTGAATCGCTTAAGATTACCGATTTTTCGATGGTGTGCTGTAATTCGCGGATGTTTCCAGGCCACGAATATTTAAGCAATTTATCCTGAGCCGATTGATTAATCTTTAGGTTGGGCTTATTATATTTTGAGGC
>Ga0302296_1002181_pt1 | contig 13403 bp, 11 predicted proteins | sample III_Fen_N3_1_FD_194546 | JGI IMG/M metagenome (GOLD analysis project Ga0302296, IMG submission 194546) | Peat permafrost microbial communities from Stordalen Mire near Abisko, Sweden - III_Fen_N3_1 | ecosystem: Environmental > Terrestrial > Soil > Wetlands > Permafrost | place: Sweden: Abisko... | reverse complement strand
TAAATACTATTGACAAAAATAAAGTAAGTAAATGATACAAATAAATTTTTCGTATTGATTCTAAATTTGAACTTTTTTTAATTTTTATTAAAGAAAATAGATCCTATTCCATCATTTTTAAGCGAATTGATGGAAAAAATGAATAAGGCTATTATTAAAGGAGAACAACCTGAACTAGATTAGCTCACTATCAATAATATTAATCCTGGAGATGGAATTGCTCCTCATTTTGATATGCATTCATCCTTTGAAGAAAAAATCATCATTATTTCCCTTAATTCAGGATTAGTAATGTCCTTCAAGAGCCAAAAAAATGAGTAAAAACACTTGTTTCTTCCTCCTCGCTCAATCTTAGTTCTTGAAGGAGAAGCAAGATATGCATGGTCTCATAGTATTGCTTGCAGAAAGATGGATAAAGTTAATGGAGATATTACATTTAGAAAACGGTATGTTTCATTAACTTTTAGAACTATCAAAACAACTCCCTGCACCTGTCTTTATCCATTTTTTTGTGAAGATCAAGGATATGATCCAACAAGTATTCAAAAAGATAATCATTTATCCTCAAAGGATTATGATTCGAGAAAATTGGTTGCTCCTAAAGACAAAGAAGAAAAATAATTGATTGAAAATGCGTAAACATAGGAACCAACTAACAAACCAACTTTTCTTGAAAAAAAATATGTCAATGAAGTGTATGATAAAATAGCACTTCATTTTTCGAAAACAAGGTAAAGTCCTTGGCCTAAAATAGTAGATTTTCTAAAGTCTATAGAACCTGGTTCATTAGTTGCAGATATTGGTAATAATTATTGATTGTTATTTATTAGTTTTAAATGTTAGTTTTGTTTTATAGGATGCGGAAATGGAAAATACTTAGAGTGCCACAATGGAGATATATTTCTAAATGGAACTGATAGATGCGAAAACTTAGTCTCCCTTGCTAGAGAGAAAGGAGAAAACATTTAAGTTTTTAGTGCTGATTCTTTGAATCTTCCTTGGAAATCTAATAGATTTGATTATGCAATATCGATTGCAGTTATCCATCATTTTTCTACCCCGTAAATTTAATTAATAGTATTTTCTAAATATCATCATTCTTTTAAAATAGGCAATTAAGAATACACGCTATTCGAGAAATCCTCCGAATTCTTAAAGATAAAGGTTAGGCTCTTATCTATGTATGGGCATTTGAACAAACTCAAATCAGTTTCACGGAGCAAGATGCCTTTGTTCCTTGGAATCTTTAAAATAAATATGAGATTGAAGGAAGTTCTGAAGGAGAAGAGATTACAGAAGTTAAGAAAAACGAAGAAATAAACACACTAGTATACAAACGGTATTATCATGTGTTCAAAAAAGGAGAACTTGAAGAACTTATTTCACACATCCCAAATTGCAAAATAGTTGATTCATATTATGATCATGCTAATTGGGTTGTAAGAATATGCAAAGAATCATCCTTTTGAAAATAAAAAAAAGTGTACTTTTTAAACTATTGAATATTGCTGAGATTCAGTTTGATTACCTTTTTGAATCTTAAATTATAATGGTATTTCTAATTATTGAAACTCTTTTTATCTGTTACATCAGTTGAGAAGAAAGAAAAAATAATAGAAACATTGAATACTATTCTATTTTTATGATATTTGAGAATGAAGAGGAATGAAGAAATTAAATAATTAAAACAACGATCCTGTTGGGGATAGGTCTTGTCAATCAACTCTAAAGTTCAAAGGATAAGATTTGATCTTGGACATTATTCAGTTCATTTTCAATTGAAATGAGCTTATAGAATTTGTTAGCGCACTCTATCTTATTTTACAATTTGTTTTCGATCATAAAATTGATTTATTCGTGTTCTTGATTCGAGAGCTCTTGATCACACTAAACAGTAAATACAAATTTTCTTTAAATCAGGTATTAATAAAGTTACATTTATGTGGAGCTTGAAAATATTCAGAACATCATGAAATAACTCCATTCCTAGGATTGCGACACAGGTCTTTTAGAGTTGTTAGTTATAAACTTGCAGATCGTATTTTTGTTTATAAAGCTTCTGCAAGTGAGGATTAGCTGATTACTTTGGTATTTCAATTTCCACTGAGTTAACAGCTTTTTTGGAGTCACAGAAAGAACTATTTGTTGTGATATTCCTTTGAGAGGCATTCATTGTCTTGACACCTGATACAGTTGAGTTTTGAATTATCTCAACCTTTGAGTTAAGTGGTGTCCTTGGATTTGTATTTTATCTGAGTGGATTACTCATAATAAAAGATTTAGTTCTCTTTTGAGGCAAACTTCTTTGAAAAGTTGCTCCAATTTACTTTTGGCTGCCATGAATCAATTCTTCATAGTTAATTCTTGTATTTTTCTTTTCTAAGTCTGGTGAGTCTAGGCCTGAACAAACATGTTGAAATGAACTGATTACTGTTTATTTCAATGGAGCTAGAGTAATGAGTTTATCTTCCATACTAAAGCTAATTTTTGTCTTTGAAGAGTCTTTAAGTGAATCTAGGCGATAAAAAGACCGACGCATTGCAGGAGATTCTGAAACTTAATTGATTTAAATCTCTTTTTGGGTTGGTATTTTTACAGGCATTTTCAGAGATTTCCCATTTTCAGTCAAGAGTGTTAATCGTTTTAATTCTTTTGGAGGATTTATCTGTTCAATAACTTCATTTTTTGGTAACTAAACAGATGGAAGTGTTGAAAAATGACTCTTTTTGACAGGATCTTTAGAAAATTCTTTTCTTTTTGGAGTAACCTCATCATTCTTTTCTTCGAATAATTCTAATTTTCATTTATGAACAAAAATTCAACCATAATTAACTCACATCCACAAAAAGAAATTACTTTTTGGTGGAGATTTTCTTGAAGCTGAAAAGATGGAATCTGCAGAATTTATAGGAGTTTTAGGTGATTTTTCAAGAAGATAGCTTCTTTAAACATAAGAAGAGATTTTTTTATCAATAAGAGACTTAGGAGTGTCTTTATCTGAGTTGGTGTCTCTCGAAGCAGACGATGCAACGACTTGAACTTTGATATTAAATTATTTGAATCTTTCAGGTTGAGCATCTGCGCTTTCAAATGCTTTCAAAAAGGAAGAACCTATTGAATGAGGTAAAGGGGAGGAAGATGTTGTTTATTTTATCGGAGAAGAATCAGTTGATTGTTTCTCATTTTTTGAGAAGAGTATTATATTTTTGCTTTGAAGGGATGCTGCTGTTGTTGTCTTTGATGTAATAGAACTAGCCCCATTTACTTAGGAGATGGACCTCTCAGGAATTCTCAAACTATGGCCAATTTACTTCGCCTTCATTTAAGTTTCTGTCCAAAAATAGCATTTCAAAAATAATTCTTAAGTGTTTATTGATTAATTCTCTACCAGGATCTGAAAGAAGTTCGTAAATTGATGGCCTCTTCAGATGATCTTTCGTGAGACATTTTTCAATAAGCTTATGCAATTATGGAGAGTAGTTTAGAGAAATAGGAATGTATTAAGCTTTTTATATTTTTAGCATTAGTGATCCTTGGTTAGTAGCTTCGAATGGTTTACGGAAGGTAGATAACTCATAAAGGACGCATCCTAGCGACCACACATCGCTTTTTTCATTATAGGGAATATCTTAGATAATTTCAGGAGACATATAATAGGGAGTTCCAACCTAAGCATGAGCGTGAGATTTACTATCAGCCAGCTGTTTGGCTACTCCTAGATCACCTATTCTTATCTATTCATTTCCAGTTAGGAAGATGTTCATACTTTTTATGTCCCTATGAAGGATATTACGGGAATGCAACTCTAAGAGACCCTCTGATATCTAGAAAAAGAATTTCCATATTTTTTTCTCTACCAATGGGCGACCCATTTAGTTTTTAATAAAATTCTCAAGGTCTCCTTAATCACAGTATTCCATAACAATGTTGAGGTATGTTCCCTCAAGGAAGCTATCATAATAGCGCACGATATAAGAACTATTCAACTTATTTAACAATATCGCTTCATTCACGCACTCTCTCCTTTTATCAATTTGCATATTTACAGTCTGAATTTGTTTAAGTACATAAGTATTCTCATCTTTCTTTCTCCTGACTTTGAACACTGTGCCTTAAGCACCTTAACCTAATTTCTTTAGAATCTCAAAATCTCGCAGAGAAGAAGAAGCAGTCAGTGTCTTTGGTGATGCTTCTCCTTTCTGCTCATTCATTTTGTTACTTCTTTGTTTTGATAATTCGATTGATTATTTTAAGCAATCTCGTGCGTATTATCTTCCACACAAATCAGAGTAATGCTCTGTGATTATTATTCTTCAGATGTAAATACTGAAAAGTTCCTTTTCAGATTAAACTGCACATTTACAATGAACATTCTTTTCCTCTTTTTAAACTGTCTCTAAGTTTATAGAAATTATTTTTCAGAAATGCAAAATTGAAAAGGTCATTTTCAGCTAATTCCATTGGGTAATTAGAATCTAGCTACTCAAATTATAAGAAATAATACTATTTAATCTAATATGGTAAAATACTTATTTGCTAAATATTTTTTTTATCCCAGCTAAAATAATCATAAAAACAAACATATTAACACAAATATGAATGAGTGAATGAGAATAAATCCAGCAGACACGTCCAGCTAGTAATTTATCAAAGTTTATTTTCTAATAGTGCTCTTTGCTGCGAAAGGACTTGGATCTTCTTGAGAAACTGCAATGAAGACTTCGTACCACTCATAATTATCAATAAAAAACAGATTTTTAAAGGTAAAGTTCCTTTCGACGACACTAAACCCCTCTTTGAGTTATGTTCCATAAGTCACAGAGTTTCCAAAATAATTTAAGCCATTCACTAAAGCATTTGGAGAATAATTGTCATATTCCTCTTACTTGAGAAGATTCTACAATTTATTCTCTAGGCCAACGAAAATAAACCCACTGTCTGTTAGTCGTACTTAGTCTACTGTGAGGCTTTAGGAGTTTTAATTGATATCGATAAAGTATGCAGCATCGATTCTAGGAATTGAACTGGAAACAGTTTGTAGTGAGCTAGTTGCCTAAAGTGATGCAAAAGTAGAAGAGAATACATCAGGAAGATCAAGCTCCCAATCAGTGAAGTAGTAGTTAGCATATTAAGCGATAAAGCTCTTTAGGCGAAAAGTAAAAGACGAAGAAGAATATGCGCTCGAAACAACATTCGTGATATTGTCTGAACTCTTCGACCAATCTGGGATAAAATAGACTGTTAAATAAGGAGAAACTACTGAATCAAAGTATTGTGAGTTTGAGAGAGTATTCGAAAAATCATATTGCTGAGTGTATGGCGAGCAAGTAGCTTTATCTGAAGAGTAAATGTTCGCAGGAGGAATAGTTAAGAATATGCTGAGATAGCACAATGCTTTGATTTTTTCAGGGAGGGTTAGGTTTTTATCAAAAGTGAGAGTCGTTTTTTAAATGCTGCCTCCATTACTGTTCGTGGAGAAATTGAGTTGTAAGAGATTAGAAGATTGCAAGCCAAAGAAGGTTTCACAATAAGCTAAGATCGTATAGTTCTTGAAACTTAGCAGGTTTGTTATGGTTATTTCCGTTTCTGCTGAGAGTTCAGGGTTGTTCTCAACAAAACCATATTGCTTTTGAGAGTAATCAGAAGAACTCAGCTCATAATAATCAATCGAGTTTGAGAATATTTCTTGCCTGAGAGAAGTGCTATCTGTGATTTCAATCTGAGGATCAGTTAAGCTTGAAAAGTTATAAATGTTATTCAAGAATACTTTATAAAAGATGATCCCTTTTTGAGGACATATCGGTCTAAAGATGATTGAGTTTGTTGATACAGACTTGAAAGCAGAGGAAGACATAGAATGTACAGTGCCACTAGTTCCTTGTAAAGATACTTCTAGAACTTAATTGTCAGGAAGGCTAAGCCTATCTGCTATGCTATTGCCCAGAGAGTCAGTGACTGAAAGGGAGAACTGTATGGCTACTTGAAATCCAACGATAGAAGAACTTGAAGATGAAAAGAAGAAAGTTGTTTTCGGATTAGTCCTGGTGGTTTTCATAATCTTTGAAGAATCTCCTTTCACAGAGATTCCAAAAGTAGTACCATCAATAACAGTTACTGATATCGTAGCGTCTCTCGTAACTAAGTAACCCTAGTCTTTGTATTTGAGTACAAGAGAGCCTGAATTACCGTTCTTAGGAACTGTCAGAGGCCATTATGCGTTAACGTACTCGATTTATTATACCTCATGCACAACTACTACTTGACACACAGGTAAGTTAGTGTAAATGCTGAAATAATCAAACAGTTTCTAGAAATACACAACGAACGCACTTGTTGGAGTTGCTGAGGACGCAGATAGGTAAAATGACAGAGATGTTTAGCCTGGAGCTGCAAATGGATTTGTTGGATCGAGAGTAAACAAAGATGAAGTCTACAGAGCAATTCTCAGCGGATGAGTAAATGTGTCTCCACTCTCCAGCACAAGAGTCACAAGGGTCTTGAATTCCCCTCTGTTTAGGGTGTAGGCAGTTTAGCCATCTGGATATTTCCATTAGGGGACTAATTGCTTTTTGTAGTTGTTGAATCTGAAATATGGTACCTAACTAGTCATAGGGATGCTTCGACTGAAAAGAGTCTAATCGTCAGTTGATTTCTGCACATGCAATACCCATTGTCGAGACAAGATGCAAACAGACTATTCAATTAAAATATTAGAAAATGAGTTGTTTTAATAAGGAAAAATGTACTTCAGTTGGGTTTGATATGTTTGCAAGAGTAAGGATAAAGGGTTCAAGTGCAGCTGGAGTAACTGTCCAAGTGAAGGAGACACTAATCATAGTTGTGACTGTTGTTGTGAGCGAGAGAAAGGAATTTGTTGATACTCTGCGAAGTGAAACTCTCGGAGTTAGCAATTGCAGAAGATCTTTCCAATGCACAGGGAATGTAACCAGAATTGTGTAAGTTTATCCTAAGACTAAGAAGGTATTGGAGAGAGTAAAATTAAACGTAATTGTATTTGTTTATTAGATGTGAGTTGTCGCTAACTGAACAGCAGTCAGTTAAAACGAATTCGTCTGCTGAGCAATTGCATTCATATCACTCAAAAACTAGAAGTTCAACAAAGAGAGAACACCACTCTCGAGGTCTTATTAAGCTAGTGCAATAAAGAAGTTCTAGTGGCTAGCAGCAGCAGTGAGAATATTGGGTACCTACACTCCATTGATTTGAATAGCAAATACAGTAGATCCTAAAGGAACTCCAGAAATGCGAAGAGTCCATGACTGTGTGATAGTGCAAGGTACTATGGAGGTGTTGATCAAGCACTAAAGAGAGGAGTCTTAGGAGAGTGTAGGGAGATAAACATTACTAAACCGGATGAAGAAGAAGACAGTGCCTGATGTTGCAGTCGAAGCTGTGAACGAAAACACAAGAGTACTCACTGAGCCATATGTATTGAAAGAACCACGTGAAACAGTGAAGCTAGTAGTGATTATGATTGAAAGAAGAATTGGAAATGTTGCTGTTGTAGTCTAGAACACCTTGGAGACACCGTCACTTTTATAGACAGTGAGTGAAGGCAAATTTGAAAGGGTTGAAAGCACTGGCATTCTAACATTGCGGCATACTAGTTTTAAGGGATTAGAGGATGACAAGGAGATGTCATTCTTAACTTTCATTGAAACTGTAAAAACAGAAGCAGTGTTGACTATTGTTACTCCAAGAAACGAGTGGACAACTGTATTATTCTATGTTACGAAGCAAAATACTTATGAGTTGATTGATGCTTGATTAACGCTGCTTAGATCGGTGTTCAAATTGAGGAACACTATCTCTCCGACAAGCAGATCCAGATTATTTGGCGTGTAGAAAGACACACTGATTTCACTTTCAGCTTGCTAGTAGGGAAACTTAACTTCAACTTAGCTGCTAATCAATGCGATATTTTGCGAAGTCAATAAATTGTAAGTGCTTAAAGGACTTGGATAGTGCAACGAAGCCAATGTTGAGTCAATAAGATAGTAGCTTGATGTCAAAGTCTCAATAAGAAAGAGGTTGGTGGGAATCGGAGTGACATGTGCATCAATACCGTAATGGAGAATCTACACATTGCCAGCAGGAATAGTACAAGCTGAACAACTTGTGAGCTGAAATAGTAGTTAATAATCGACACCAGTTGGCGCAGTTACTGTGCATGTATGTGAAGTAGTGATTTAAAATTTACAATTGCTTCCGACTAAAGGGATCTGCAAAGGATCTTCGAAAGTTATTCTGACGTACCCATTTTCTGGAAGGGGGTTTGTCGTGATAAAGGTCCAAGCTATTCTATTGTTCTTACTGCCCATCATTAACGTCGGAGAAGCACTGTTTAAGTCAACTCCAATAGAATTTGGGTTTTTTATTGTCTGAGCTCCGAATTTCAATGAAGCTATGTTTCCCACTGACATTTCAAAACAACAATAATATTAGGGAAAATAGTTTTTCTTTTTAGTTTTTACTTGATGTTGAGAACGCAAAGCTCGTAGTGGAGGGAAGTTAATTGCCATTCGTATAAGGTAATTAGAAGAAAGTTACGTTTACTTAGCTGACTGTTGCTTGTGTTGCTTGCTCCATCGAGCAGAATAAACCGTAGCGCCAATTAGATACTCCGTCTTGGTTGTACTAAAAAGAGAGGCACTTTCGGATGCTTGAAGAAAGGCCTCCTTCCCAGAAATAAAGCTACTAAGAAGTTCTAAAGTCATAGGAAGTTGCAAATGTAAAGCCAGCTCCATTTTCGAAAGTCAGCGAATTTAAGCTGTTTGTCCCCACGACTGTGTAGGATTCAGTATGGCGAGCATTTATTGATACTTGATTTGCTATTTCTCCAACTTTACTCTCTGATAGATTAACTGAATAGTTATCAATAGAAGTAATGTTTGTGACTATATACCCGCTGACAAGAGGCATAATAGTCGCTGCAGAGGAAGGAAATGTAATAAATTACCCCGAATCTTAGAGATTATTGCTTCCTGTTAGACGGAAGACTGATGTTGGTTGAAAGAAATAATTTTTCATTGATGCTTGGGCAAGGGAGTTAGTTGGGATTATGTCATGGTAGCGAAGAAGCGAAACGAATAGCTAAATATTCGTATTAGCTGCTATGGTCTTGACTGGAATAAGCAGCTCAAAGAAATTGACTGAGCCGCTTGGTACAGTTGTGGGAAATTATACTTCTACTCTTCTCATATGCAAGTAGTTCTACTACACACTTGCTGAAGATGTAAACCCTCTGCATAGAGTTGGAGAAGACCCTACTGAGCTGGAGCAAGAACTATCGTAAGAATAAATTGAAACTCCATCGTCTTCAAAAAAGTCTAATCCAGTGAAGAATAATGCTAATCGTTAGGATCCTGCACGAAGCTCTCCCTCGTTGAAGTATCCAGCTAGACGAATAAAAGTTGGCACGTAAGACCCATCGTTTGTGATGGTTGCTCCTCCGTACCAGTTTACTACACTGTAGCGAATATTGTAAGGCTTTGGTGTGTTTATTGTGTAAGCATTGTACAAAAGAGCAAACTTAAAGGTAGGAAGCATATTCTCTATGTTGTCATAAAAAAAGAAGTAGAAGTCTAGCACGTTATCGTCTCCGTAGAGCGAGGCATGCTGTCTAACATATACATTTCGAACTGCGAACAGTAATCCTGAGGTAAACATGTTCGTAATATCGGCATTCAAAGTAGTCTGCAGTTTGAGTCTAGTATATTGACCGAGAGCTGTTGAATACGTAGTGGCAGACAATTTAACTTTTTATACTTATTAGCTTACTAGAAGTGCTCCGTATTAGTCAATAGAGAGAGATGAGCTATCAAATTGAATGGCATTTGGGTTAGTCACCATAAAAAAGCCAGTTTAAATTGCTGTCTGAGTATCTACAATAGAGGTAATATCACTAGGAAGTATTGACATGCTGAAAACAAGCTTCTGCGGAGTGTTTAGAGTATCCTCAGGGACTATTCCTAAAATGCCATTAGTAGCATCTCCATGGGGAGAATAGACTACACTCGGAAGGGTAGCGGAAACTACTTGACTTGAAATCGCTGTGCTTGCAGTGCCTGGTAGGTAGAAGTTTTTATTAGTAGACAAGGTAAGAGTAGATGTTTGACTGATCCTGAAGTTGCTGAGAAGTGGAGAGGTAAATCGACTGTAACTATTAGAAGGATCCAGCAGATATCCAGAGAATTGAGAGAAACTTGAAGAAATAGCAGCTGTATTGAAGAACATCATCTTAAATCCAACAAAATATTAGGTAGATGGTATTAGTTTACCTAGATTTGTGCAAACTATTTTTCGAGATGGTCCATCCCCTGTGGTGCTGCATTCGACTCTTTTATTTTTGTGTAGATTTGTTTCTGGGAAGTTATGAATAATACTACCTGTCAGCACAGTGGAGTCACCATTTGTTCCAGTGGCTATAGAAAATTCAACTTCCGCTATTACCCCATCAGGAGTACCATGGCTTGTCGTAAAAACAAACTTGATTGAGTTATAAGTGCCTAGACCTGTGGGAGCATTTTTGATAAGAGGTAGTAACTAAAGAGGAGCGACTTAAAGAGTCTCATCCATTCCCCAGCCGATCTGCATGCTGCTTGAAGATATAAGTATTCCAGTTACACTTAAAAACCCAATGGATGATCCCATCTCTACAACTTAACTGCTGTTGATCTTAAAGCGCTTGATTGCGATACCTTTTGATGTAAAATAATAGTTAGTTTTAGAAACGAATGAACAAAATGTTGTATTTACTTTCTTTGGTTGCCAAGGTAAAATTAGGATTCTGTACGAAAAATGAGAATCGAAGTCTAGACAGACTGGGAAGCTGTGATGTTACTTAAATCCTTATCACATCACTAGTAACTACACAAGAATAAGCACTTGAAGGAATGGCTGTTATTACATAGCCATTAGAGTTACTGCTTTGGCTCTCACAAATATGTGACATTATACCATTGTTTGTTGCCATAAAAGAAAAAGAAGAAGATGATCCAGAACCAAATCGAATCTCATAAAGTGAACCAGATGGAGCGCTTGTTAGATAATCTTAGTTGTTGAGTATTTCTACAAATATCTCATAAACAGCTTCATATTCGTTTTGGTTAGAAGCAAATACCTCATATCCTACAACTAAAGTCGAAGGAGCGTCTGAAGTGAGTTCAAAGGCTGAGAATAATTCGTTTCTATCATAAATAATAGCAGTTGGGTCGCTAGATGAGACAGAGTATATTTTTATGAAATCTTTAATGCCAACACTTTGCGTTAATGGAATTACTGTAGAAGTCAGAAGCAATACATATTCTACGCTGCTCGAGACTGAAGAGGGAAGGGAAAAATAGTATTATTTAGAAGTGGTGCTGCTAACATAAATCGATACACTTTATAACTGATCTTGATTGATATACTACCAAGGATCAGTTGTTTACGCATTCGATGTAGAATCGCATGAAGAATAAGATATTTATCCGAAAAACGCAGTGAGCTCAACAGGAGAACTAGATGAAACAGTACTGTGAAGCAAATAAGGCATTTCGATTAACATTTTATCAGAAGAATCTAGAGGTGTTTCTATCTGAAATACGAACGCATATGTCGATAAAAGATTCCTATTTGAATAGTTTACGATGATGTCCCAGCCTCTTATTAAGCCTCCTTACACAAGGGGCAACTCAATAAAGAAAAGAATTAGAAGAGCTAATCGCAAGAATGAACTTTCCATGTTGGAAGTTTCTTAATTATTTCTTCTTTGTTTAATATTTTGTGAACTGTTTTTTTGTCTCTTGCGATGAGGGTTATCTTTTCCACAAATTCAGAATATTATTGAAATTGTTTTCTTTGATTCAGGTTAGTTTTTATCTTCTTTGGACTGCAGTAAATGGCAATATCACTTTTGATAGATTGATAATACAGTTTGGCATTAATTTAAGAAAAATAATTAAATTATTACAATTGAAACACATTTCGAGTTTCAAATTTTAGATCCAAACATGCTAGAAAATCTATCTTAAGTTGTCGCCATTTAAATTTTTTTAAAAAATTTGCTTTGTAATTCTCGTTTTTTTTTAAAATCTATTTATGCTTGTTTACTGTATTTTAGTTATTGATATTATTTCAATCTTCTCTTAATTTATGGATATTTCTTATGATCTTTTGTATTCAATTGAATGTTGTATTGAGGATATTCATAGTAATAACTTAAATTATTGGAAATAGTTTAATGTGGCTCAGATATTTTCTTGTTTTGCTCAGACGTCAACTTAATTCAGTGATCCGCAGATTCACCACTTCAAGAATAATAAAAGAAATCTTTTAATCTTTTGATTTTCTATGCAACTTCTATTTTGGGAAAGTTTAAGGGATAGGGCTTGATCGAATCAGAGATAAAAAACATACTTTAGAAAATATACACGAATCATAAGAAATTTTACAAATGAAAGTAACAATCTTAGCGTTGTCCATATTATCATTGGTTGCTTGTTACCAAATGGTACCTGTTCCTCCAACTTACGATGGATTAACTATTGGCTAAAAGGGTGCTCCTGTTTAGATAGAAGCTTTCTATGACTTGCTTTGTCCTGCATCCGCTGCTGCAAATGATTAGATAAATGCTCTTTTTACTAATTCTTCTTTCGCTTAGTACCTCCCTCAAATTTCCTTCACCTACCATGTCTTCCCTCTCCCTTATCATGACTATGCATTCAGGTATTTACTTATCTAAATTATTATGAGCATTTCTTATTTGTTTAACTTCTTTTTTCTTCTTGATTTGTTCTTAGTTTTGCTCAATTGTACAGAAGAGTATTCAACAACTACAATGCTATCACAACCTTCAACTTTATCAATTTCATATTCGATATCCAAGATCAATACTACAACTAGCCTATGCAAAACGTGAGCAGAAACACAGCTTTCAATAAAATTGCTGAACAAGTCCACGATAAATTCCCTTAAATTTCCAAATCTGAAGTCACTGCTGCTCTTACAAACTCAACACTTGGTATGCAAGCTAGATACTCTTGGAAGTATGGCTGCTCAAGACAAGTCTCTGCTACTCCTCAATTCTTCCTTAACGGTGTCTTGTTGAATGGAGCAGAAAGTTTCAACAGCTAATCATGGGCACAAACCCTCCTTCCTTACCTTTAATAAGCTCCAAAGAACGGAGTTGACATTAATCAATTCTATACTCAGTGAATACAAAGAAAGAATCTTTCTTTATTGTCTTAGATTGAGACAAATCATAACAAACTCAACATGAATATCTTTGCTATTTTGATAAAAAATATGTTGAAAATATGCAATACTGCATTGAACTTAATCTTATTTTCATATTTCAAGCAAATAGGAATTAAATGTGCATTATTTTGGCTCAAAATCCT
>Ga0302296_1002174_pt1 | contig 13443 bp, 15 predicted proteins | sample III_Fen_N3_1_FD_194546 | JGI IMG/M metagenome (GOLD analysis project Ga0302296, IMG submission 194546) | Peat permafrost microbial communities from Stordalen Mire near Abisko, Sweden - III_Fen_N3_1 | ecosystem: Environmental > Terrestrial > Soil > Wetlands > Permafrost | place: Sweden: Abisko... | reverse complement strand
ATTTTCCTACGCGCGAACAAATTTCCGAAATAAACGTTCCAACCTTGATTATTGCACATCCGAATGACACGAATCACCCACTAGAAACTGCTCAAGAACTTAACAATTTGATCAAAGGTTCAGAACTGGTGATTATTTCGAATTACGAGGATTACAAAATGTCACAAATTAAGACAAAGCACTTTTTAGCTAAATTCGGTTCTGATAACAAATCGTAAATTTTTAGGCCGTTATATTTTCAAATCGAAACAACAAAGAGAACGCAATAAGTTTTTTTCATATCTTGCACCGACAATAAAATTGACATTAATAACATCTAAATATCAGTTATGGAGAGAGTTTCAGACAGAGTAGCATGTCTATCCGAATCAGCCACCCTGGCTGTGGCCCAAAAGAGCCGAGAATTAAAAGAAAAAGGCATCGACGTTATCAGTCTAGGCGTTGGTGAACCTGATTTTAACACCCCCGATTTCATCAAGGAAGCTGCAAAAAAGGCCATTGATGATAACTATTCAACTTATTCGCCAGTTCCTGGATACGCTTCGTTGCTTAAAGCCATTTCAGACAAGCTAAAGCGCGACAACAATCTGGATTATGCAACCAATCAGATCGTTGTATCAAATGGTGCAAAACATTCGATCGCCAACTTGCTTCAGGCTTTGATTAATAAAGACGACGAAGTGATTATACCGGCACCTTACTGGGTTACGTACATCGAGTTGGTTAAGCTGAACGAAGGTAAAAACGTGATCATTCCAACTACTGTTGACAGTGATTTCAAAATCACTCCGGCACAACTGGAAGCTGCCATTACACCCAAAACCCGTGCTTTCCTGTTTAGCAGCCCGAGTAATCCAACCGGAAGCGTTTATACCAAAGCAGAACTGAAAGCTTTTGCTGATATTTTCGCTAAACATCCAAACATCATGGTAATTTCTGATGAAATTTACGAGCACATCGTTTATGGCATCAAACACGAAAGCATTGCGCAATTTTCTGAAATTAAAGATCAGGTAGTGGTTGTGAATGGCGTCTCAAAAGCATTTGCTATGACCGGTTACCGCATTGGGTACATTGCTGCCCCTCTCTGGCTGGCTAAAGCAATTAACAAATTGCAGGGTCAGTACACATCTGGACCATGTTCTGTATCGCAAATTGCTTCGGTTGCCGCATTAAATGCGCCACTCGACACGGTGAAGGCAATGGTAGAGCAATTCGAAAAACGTCGAAATTTGGTTCTCGCAAAATTAGCCGAAATTCCAGGCGTAAAAACCAGCAAACCCGATGGCGCATTTTATGTTTTCCCTGATATTTCATCTTTCTTTGGAAAATCGGATGGTACATTAACCATCAATAATGCGGACGATATGGGATTATTTATCCTGTCGAATGCTTTTACCGGTGTTGTTTCGGGCGAAGCATTTGGCGCTCCTGAATGTATCCGGATATCGTATGCTGCTTCTGAGGCTGATTTAACCAAATCGCTTGACCGAATTAAAGATGCATTGGCAACTTTGAAGTAAGATTTTCTTTTAAACTTTAGATATTAAGCCTTGTGGATGATTTTCTACCGGGCTTTTTTTTTCAGGTATTATCACTGAAGAACTTAATCGTTCAAGTAATGAAGCTAAAAAAGCCCGAACATCACATGGGCTTGAATGTTAGAAAAGAAAATCCTTTATTTCTTTGGCTTTTCTGTATTGTTGGTGGATTCTTTAGTTTCTTCAACAACTTCAGTGACGGGTTCTTCAATTGGCTCTACAGGAGTGATGACTATTTCTGAAACAACATCAGATTTATTCAACTTCTGTTGGAGCTTTGTATTCAGGTTTTCGACATAATTTTCAGCAGAATCTTCAATCTCATCAAGTTTTACTTTTGCTTTCTCAATTAAATCTTCGCTGAAATTCTGTGCTTTTTCACCGAATTCCTTGGCTGATTCTTTAATTCCAACAGTTGCACTTTCAACTTTATCTACAACCTCTTTTACTTGTTCTTTAGCTTCTTCAACAACAGGAACTGCTTTATCTTTTAATTCTTCAATTTTGGCAGCACCAAGATCTTTTGATGTACCAAACAATTTTTTCAACGAATTTAACAAGGCCATAGTTTTGAATTTTAAAGTTATAGCTCAAATATACGATTGTTTCTTTCATTGAGTCGAAGCATTATCTTGAAAACTGAGATTGAAGCTCCACTTAAGATTTCCTCGCCCGGTCCATTTCGCGGGCATCGTCTTTCAGTTTCAGGGTTTCGCGTTTATCGAAGGTCTTTTTCCCTTTGGCCAACGAAATTTCTAGCTTGGCAAGACCACGGTCGTTAATGAAAAGTTTGAGGGGAACAATGGTAATACCGCCTTCTTTGGTTTTCTTCTGGAGTTTATCGAGTTCTTTACGGTTCAGAAGTAATTTACGATCACGTTTGGCAATGTGGTTATTGCAGGTTCCTAATTCATATTCGGAAATATGCATATTCTTCACATACAACTGATTGGCAAAAAACGAACAATACGAATCAACCAAACCGGCTTTACCTCCGCGAATTGATTTGATTTCCGTTCCGGCCAGTTGAATACCTGCGTAGAACGTTTCAATGATCTCATAATCAAAGAAAGCTTTTTTGTTCTTAATGCTAATATTTTGTTGTTTGTGTACCATTTATCTATTGCTTCATAAAACTCCGGAATAGCTTTTCAGCTTCAAAAACACAAATTACTTCATTTCCGGATTTTGAACTACAAAAATACATTTAATTTGCACTTCGAAAACCTCAGAACACATGCACAACGAAAAATATAATCTCATTACCATTCTTGGTCCAACGGCTTCCGGGAAAACAAGCGTGGCGGCTAAGGTCGCATCAGTGCTCGATGGCGAAGTCATCTCTGCCGATTCACGACAAGTTTACCGTGGAATGGATCTCGGAACCGGAAAGGATTACGCCGATTACATTGTCGATGGCAAACCGGTTCCGTACCACCTGATCGACATTGTTGACGCGGGTTATGAGTACAATGTGTATGAATACCAGAAAGATTTTTTAAACATTTTTGAAGACGTTACCAATCGGGGTAAACTTGCCGTAATGTGTGGCGGAAGCGGCTTGTATCTGGAAGCTATTCTGAAAAACTACAAACTGATTCGGGTTCCGGTAAACGAAAAACTTCGCGAAGAACTTGACGATAAATTGTTGTGGGAACTGGAAATTATTTTGAAAGGCTACAAAAACTACCTACACAACCAAACTGACACTGAAAGCTCGAAACGGGTCATCCGTGCCATCGAAATTGAAGAATATTACCTGACTCATCCTGAAATTGAAACCGGAATGCCTGAAATCAGGAGCTTGTTGGTTGGCGTAAAATTCGATCGTGATTCGCGCCGGAAACGCATTACCACTCGGTTGAAACAGCGATTAAAAGAAGGAATGTTGGATGAAGTTCAACGGTTACTCGAAAGCGGTTTAACACCAGAGCAGCTTACCTATTACGGTCTGGAATACAAATACATGACTCAGCATCTGACTGGACAACTCACTTACCAGCAAATGTTCGACAGCTTAAATGTGGCCATTCACCAGTTTGCAAAGCGCCAGATGACCTGGTTCCGGAGAATGGAAAATCAGGGAACCGAAATTCATTGGCTGGATGGATATATGCCTTTGGACGAAAAGGTTGAAAAGATACTGGAATGGTACAGGCAACAATAAAAAGGGATTAAGCAACCATTTGGATGAATTAATCATCTACTTTGAAAATACTATTTCCAATGAAAACAAATCTTTTTGTTTCAATCCTGATCATTTTGCTTTTTTCGAATTGTCACAAAGAAAATAAAGATCCAAAAGCATACCTGTTTCAAGCTGAAGTATTGGGTAGTAATCCGGATTGTGGAGTATTTTCAATTAAATTTACTTCTGAACTGGATAAGGTAAAAATGATTGTTGGTAACACAACTTTAGATGGCATTTATATTGCAAAAAACCTACCTATTGAGCTGCAGCAATCTGGAATAAAAATCAAGCTAGACATAAGGAAAATACAAGACTCTGAATTAGGAATTTGTACTGATAAGGGACCATCCAACACATGGCTCTTTGTAACAAAAGCAGTAAAAGAATAAAAGCCAGATCACCAAATCAGTCTAAACTCTGTCCCTCCAAACAATTCGCATCACACATAAATCGGCGCCATCCGATTCTCGAACCAGGCAATTCAGGTTTTCTGATTCCGATAGTTTTGTCCGTGTTACAGCAATCCGGTCACCTGCCTGCCCTTCTTTCAGGTAGTTCACTTCAAGTTCTGCCGGTTCGTGATTGTTCAGAAAATCAATACCAAAATCATCCAGCACACGCTCTAAATATTTCACACTGTTAAAGTGTTTGTTGATATCGAGTTCGCTGAATAAAACGGGGTAATAAATAAGCTCATCAGGATGAACATCAGGTTTAATTCTTTTCGGTGCCCGGCAAGCATTCGGATCAATTCGTTTAGGGAAAGTGTCCCGATATTCACTTAACCGGAATATTTTACGGGTTTCCATGTCCAGAATCAACCAGGCAGAACTGGCACGTAAAATCACCACTCCTTTGTCGTTTTCGAGAATGTATTCACGATACGCATACATTCCATCAGTTCCGGCCGACCAGGTATTCAGCGTAATTTGATCCTGCCATGCCGGATATTTTTCAACCTGAAAATACATGCGCGACAACACCCAAAACAGGTTATTGCTTTTCAGACTGTCGTACCCCCAGTCCATCACCTGCGCATGTGCCCAGGCGGCTTCAATAAGAATATTAAAAAGTGAAGAAATAGATGCCTGTCCGTACTGATTGGTGTGATAGGACTTAATGCTAAGTTGCTCCTGGTACTTTTCCATTTGGAAACAGATATTTTAAACCTTTGTGCAAATCTATTGTTCAGTTTTGAATTACCAATCGGTTTAACGACTTTTGCACAAATTTTAAATGCTTAATGGAAAAAATTATAATAAAAACTCCGGCTCAGATTGAAGGAATCAGGAAAAGCAGCAAACTTGCAGGCCAAACGCTCGAATTTATTGCACCCTTCGTAAAAGAAGGTGTTTCAACCGAATTTCTGGATCAAAAAATAGAAGCTTTTATCCGCGAAAACGGCGCCATTCCTGCAACATTGGGCTACGGAGGTTATCCTAAATCATGTTGCATTTCGCTCAACGAAGTGATTTGTCACGGAATCCCTTCAGAAAAAATCGTTTTAAAGAATGGAGACATCTTAAACATTGATGTGACAACCATTCTGGATGGCTACTACGGCGATACCAGCAAAATGTATACGGTTGGTGAAGTATCGTCCGCTGCGCTTGAATTAATTGAAGTAACCAAACATTGCATGGACTTGGGCATCCAACAAGTTAGACCCGGAAATCAGTTTGGGAACATCGGTTTTGCCATCAGCAAATACGCCAAAGCCAAAGGATTTAGTGTGGTTTATGAATTTTGCGGGCATGGCTGCGGAGTTGATTTTCATGAAGAACCGCAAATTGACCATACTTCGCGACGAAATACTGGTCCTCTGATGAAACCTGGCATGACTTTCACTATTGAACCGATGATTAATCAGGGACGGGCAAACGCTGTTGTTGACAAAACCGACAAATGGACGGCAAGAACAATTGACAACAAACTTTCAGCACAATTTGAACATACCATTTTGATTACTGAAACCGGATTTGAGGTTTTGACTGACGTCATCGGAGAATATTAAAACTAAGAAAAAAGTCATTAGTCATTGGGAAAACTTTTCTAATGACTAATGACTTTTTTCTATTAATTATTGTCATTATCCTCACTATTCCTTTCAATATATCTAATTACCTTTCAGAATCACCATGGTTGCTCCATAACCATATTCTTTAAAACTGGCATCCTGAAAATAATATTTCTTGTATTTGGTAGTCAATTCTTTGCGAAGTTCCTGTTTGAGTGTCCCATTTCCGATACCGTGAATAAACACAATCCGACGAGTTCCATTGGCAATTGCGGTATCCAGTTCGTTGCGAAACCGTCCCAGTTGAACTTCGAGCATTTCGTGATTGGCCAAACCTCGGGTATCTTCCAGTAATTCATGAATGTGCAGATCAATTTCAACCAAGTCGGGAGAAACCGTACGCTTTACAACCAACTTTGGCTCTTCTTTTTCGAGAACAACCTGAGTCATATCAGCCTCCGAAAGTTTCGCAATTTCAGCTTCCATATCGGGCTCGAGCAACGAAAAAACAATGGCATTCTGAGTAAAATACCTGGTTTTTTCATAACTATTCAGGCGGTAAAACTTAACCGGATTCAGACGAAAACTTTTTACCACAGGGCTTTCGAGCGATGATGATTCTTCTCTGAAAAACACCAACTGAAACTGAAAATCGGGAAGTTCATTCAAATCCATTCGGGTAAAACTTTCGAGATACCGCTTGCTGTTTGGGTTCATCTTGCCCGATTCTACACTGCGGTAAACCTTATTTTTCAGGTGACTGTAATTATAGAGTACGAAATTATTGCTGTTATTTACCAGGTAGACTTTCAACTCGCCATCAACAGGATTCGCTTCGTTCTGAGGCACAAAAGCAAAATAACAATCGGGCGAATCTTTTCCGGCAATATATTTGGGTTCAGCTTTGGGCAGTTCTTTTTTCACTTCAATAGCTTCCTTTTTCTCATCTGCCCGAATTTTAGCATGCCGCTTTTCTGAATTCATCGAATTGGCATCATCAACAACCACCAGCTCGCTAATCAGGGTCGGAACTTCAAAACCATCGTAATCTTCAACGTTTACAATGGTTTTATTAATCACCGATTTTACCACCCCGCCACCAACGGCATTCAAAAACCGAACTTTATCTCCTGCTTTTATCATTTTCTGAAAATTTTACACAAAACTACGATAATAGACGCAAGACACAAGAATTAAGCAGAAGGAACAATTTATTATCGGATATATTTCGCCAACACAACCTCAGTTCGTAAGACTTCAGTGTGAATTCAGTCGTGTGGAGTCACTGCGTCCGCTTCTTCGCCAACGGCATGGTCTTTCTTTTCGGCAACGACCGGCATTTGACATAAGCCATCAGGCTGTTCCCGAACAATATATTTCATCTCTCCATGCATTAACTTCGTCTCACGAAGAAATAACGTCGTCACACCATCGATTCACGTGCACGTTATTCGTTCGTGAGAAGGCGTGCGTCTTTGGTGAGAAGGCGCGCACCACCTGCAAAACTTCATTTTGTCCAACCGAACTGAATTGGTACTTTTGCGAACCCGAAAAACTATGGAAAACGCAAACAACATTCTAAAAAAGGTGACAGGCATTTCAATCAGTGATTATGCCTACGAGCTGCCGGACGAAAAAATTGCCAAATATCCGCTGGATGAGCGCGATCAATCGAAGTTGCTGGTTTGGAAGGATGGCCAGATTCAGGATTCACAATTCGGGAATCTTCCTCAATTTTTACCATCCAATAGTTTACTGATTTTCAACAACACGAAAGTTATCCGCGCCCGGCTTCATTTTCAGAAGGAAACCGGAGCTAAAATAGAAATCTTTTGCCTCGACCCGTATGATCCGGCCGAATACCAGATTTCTTTTCAAACCAACCATTCGTGCATTTGGAAATGCATGATTGGCAATCAAAAAAAATGGAAAGGCGAACCTTTGCGCAAAATCATCAGCATTGACAACACTGAAATTGAACTTTGCGCCGAACAAACTGATCCGGAGAATAACAAAAGTTTGATCAGGTTTAGCTGGAACAATCCGGTCTTCGAGTTTTCGAGAATTATTGAACATGTCGGTTCGCTACCTATTCCACCCTACCTGAACCGCGAAACCGAACAAAGCGATCTGGAACGATACCAAACGGTGTACTCAAAAATAAAAGGTTCGGTAGCCGCGCCAACTGCAGGATTGCACTTTACTGAAAATGTTTTTAGCCACCTGACTGGAGATGGACACGAATTTGCTGAGCTAACCCTGCATGTTGGAGCCGGAACCTTTCAGCCGGTAAAAAGCGAGACCATTTCAGGGCACGAAATGCACTCCGAACATTTATACATCAACCGCGATTTCCTGAAAAAGCTCATCTATCACTCCGGAAAGAAAATTGCAGTTGGCACCACTTCTGTCCGCACACTTGAAAGCCTTTATTGGTTGGGACACCAGGCACATCAAAACCCGAATATCAATTTTGCCGACTTAAAAATTTCGCAGTGGGAAGCCTATCAATCGGAAGAACTCCAAATTTCATCGATTGATGCTTTGAAAGCATTGGTTGACTTGCTAGACAGGCATCAAACCGATCTTCTTTCTGCATCGACACAGATTATCATTGCTCCCGGCTATCAATTCCGGATTATTGATGGAATGATTACCAATTTTCATCAGCCACAAAGTACCCTACTGTTGTTGATTTCGGCTTATTTAGGAGACGAATGGAGAACTATTTACAACCATGCTTTGGCAAACGATTATCGATTACTGAGTTACGGAGATAGCAACTTGTATTTGAAAAGCTAAAAAAATTGCATGCCGGATTTTTATCCAACATGCATAATATATTTTTTGAGGATTCGGATTAAATTCCTAACGCAGTCATCGCAAGGTAAACTAAAGCAGCAATTATCATACTTACAGGGATAGTGAGCACCCAGGCAATAAGCAAATTATTAGCAACACCCCAACGAACTGCAGACAAACGCTTGGTCATCCCAACACCCATTATCGCACCTGAGATGGTGTGAGTTGTACTTACAGGAATACCCATTCCCTGAGATACAGCAAATAAAGTAATTGCACCGGCGGTTTCAGCAGCAACACCTTCAACAGGAGTCACTTTGGTGATTTTTGTACCCATTGTTTTTACGATTCTCCAACCACCCATCATGGTTCCGACAGAAATCGCAGTATAACATGAAATTGGAATCCACGCTGGTACATGTAAATGATGTTTCCCAACAGCGTCGATAGTTTCCTTCACATGAACCCATTCAGGAATTGCTAACCCTTTTGCATTTAGGTGGGCAATGTAAACCATCATCGCTGCACTAATAATACCAACAACTTTTTGCGAATCACTTCCACCATGACCTAAACTGAAGGCTCCGGAAGAAACAAGTTGTAATCGTTTAAACCACTTATTCGCATGATGTGGATTGACCCTGCGGCATGTCCAAAGAATAACAAGGGTAATTAAATATGAAATAAGCATTCCAATAATCGGAGCAAGAAAAATAAATCCAACCGTTTTTAGAATTACTGCCTGATTAATTACCGTAAAACTTCCAGTGTGTGCAACGGCTGCACCTGCAAAACCACCAATTAGAGTATGTGATGATGAAGACGGAATACCATAATACCAAGTCAGGAGGTTCCAAATTATTGCCGCTACTATACCAGCTAAAATTACCTGTAAACTAATTACACTTCCGTCAACAGTTTTAGCAACAGTGTTGGCGACTTTCAAGTCGAATATCCAATAGGCCATGAAGTTGAAGAATGCAGCCCACAGGACTGCAGGTAGCGGTGCGAGTACTTTTGTAGAAACAACGGTGGCAATAGAATTGGCCGCATCGTGAAATCCGTTAATCAAATCGAACACAAAAGCCAAAACAATAATAACTATCAATATTGTAAGCATAGCCTGAAATAAAGAGTTTAGAAACTAAAACTGATCCTGAATCAGGCGTATTTTACTAAAATAGTTTTCACAACATCCGAAACATCTTCCATCTTATTGGCAATTTTTTCAATATTCAGAAGAATTTCTTTTTGTTTGATTAGTTCAATAGGGTCTTTCTCGTTTTCGAAAAGGCTTGAGATAGCCATGTGATAATACTCATCTACCCGCGTTTCGAGACGGTTAAGTTCTTTGCAGGTTTTCAAAACTTTTTGTGAGGTCTTAAAATCTTCCAACCCACCTACTGCTACTTTTATCAACTGGCAACCTTCCGAAATTAAGGCAACCATTTCTTTCATAAATGAGCTAAATACGGTACAACGGTAAATTTCAATCTTTGTCGACAAACTATAAATCAAATCAACTACATCATCAATGGTTGAAGTTAACTCATTGATATCTTCACGATCAAAAGGTGTAATGAACGAACGGTTTAAAACATCAAAAATCTGATTGGTAAATTCATCACCTTTTTTCTCAATTGCCTTAATGGTTAGACCAATAGACCTACGCTCTTCCAAACTAGGAGAATTGAAAAGCTTTTCAAGAGCAGCTGAAGCTTCAATCGTGTTCTCTGCTGCTTGATTAAACATGACGTAGAACTTCTTTTCTTTTGGAATAAAATACTTTAGTAAACCTGAAAAATCCATAACCTTCGTTTTAATAAAAATTTGATTTTAAAATCAGCACAAAGATGCGAATAAGAATTATTTCACAATGGGTCATTTTTAATTTTATTTTAACTTTTCTGTAATTAAAATTTCTATAATTAATTGTTTTGTAATCATTTTGTAACTCTTTTGTAATCTCTGAAATTAAATTTGCCATTCTTGACTTCATTAGAAAAACCTCTAAAACAGTATAAATACATACTGACAAATGTCAATGCAGTAAAATAATACCATTCAGTCATAATTATTACATTTGTGGCACAATAAATAGACAAAAGCCATCGTTTTTCAGACGAAACGTTCAAGGTCAATTGTTTAACTTTAATTCGGAATCATGTTTTTTCTGGGACTATTATCGACACCACTACCTTATTTACTGCTAGCCGCATTTTATTTTTTCGGCTTCGCAATGGGTATGTTCAATAATAGCACTGGAGACGAGGCTATCGAAACCGTCTCATCGGTTACCATACCTGTCGAAGTCAAACAAAAAGCAACAGACCATTCGGTTTATTATTTTCAGGTTAATGACCATAAAATTCAAAATCAGAACACTATTTTAAAGTCTGAAGCAAAAACAACAGCGTTTATACCCGATACGGGAACTACTATTTTTCAGGTCAGGAACATAAAAGTTCACGAATTTCTTTTCTCCGGATTCCAATTTTCACGCCCTCCTCCATCAGGGTGCTAGAAAAAAAAGTTAGCACACTTTTCATTTTCAGGCAATTTGCAATTTATTAGCTTTTAATTAGGCTGAAACTGCAACTATTATTGTGCATAATTGTTTTTCGTTAGCAATCCTGATAAAGATTATTTTATGATAGGGGTGATAGGAATAAGCTATAAGACAGCGACATTAGAAATCCGTGAGTTGTTTTCATTTTCAAAAGACGAAATAGTTCCATTTTCTGAACTACTTCAGCAAGAAACAGATATAGCTGATTTGGTACTAATTTCGACATGTAACCGTACCGAGATTTATTTCTCGCAGGATAAGCATGATAATCAGACTGCATTTGAGTTAATTTATGAAGTGATCAAGAAATTCAAAGGAATTACCGATCATTGCTGGCAGTACTTTTATCATCGTTCAAATGCGGGTGCAGTGCGTCATTTATTTGAAGTCGTTTCGGGACTTGATTCGCTTATTATTGGAGAAGACCAGATTATTGGTCAGGTTAAGGAAGCGTATATTACTTGCACGGAATTAGCTCTCACTGACGCTGTTTTAATGCGACTTTTCCAGAAATCATTTGAAGCCGGTAAACGTGTACGTACAGAAACAGGGATCAAACTTGGAATCACTTCGGTAAGTAGCGCTGCTGTTGAAATGTGCTCAAACCTCCTTAACGGAGTAGCCGATAAATCAGTTTTATTGGTTGGAGCAGGTGAAACAGGAAATCTGGCACTTCAAAACATTCACAAAAAAGGAGTTAAACAGATTGGTGTGACAAATCGTACGATTGAAAAAGCTGAAAAAACGGCAGCCAAATACAATGGAATGACCATTTCCTTTGATACATTCGGAAAATACCTTCACGGATTTGATATCGTGATGATTGCAACCTCCTCCGCTACGCCTGTTATCACCGCTGAAATGGTAAAACAAAACCAATTGGTTAGACCAGGTCATAAACAGGTTTACATCGACCTTTCGGTTCCACGCAATATTGAAGCCTCAGTTGCTGATTTGGAAAACGTTGACTTGCTAGGCGTAGATGATCTTCAGGAAATTGTAAAGCAAACTACCGAAAAGAAGAAAGAAAGCGCAGAAAAGGCCCACCTGATTCTTGACGAAGTTGTTGCTGATTTTTCCGAATGGTTAGCCAGTCGTTCACTTCGACCAGCCATAAGCACAATAACTGCTAATCTCCAGTCGATCAATCATGAAGAACTTTCGACGTACCGCAAAGTAAATACTCCGGAAATGCAGGAAATAGTTGATGATTATGCACAACATCTAACTCAGCGATACACCCGGTTGCTGATCAAAAACCTGAAAAATTTAACGGATAACGGAAAAAATATCGATTCGTTAAAAATCATCAATGATTTATTTAAATTCGACTAAAATTTTTTGCCCGCAAATCCGCTTGATTTGCTCTTGATTGATCAGAATGAAAAAAAAGATACGTATAGGCACTAGAGGCAGCCAACTGGCACTCTATCAGGCTAAAAAAGTTAAAGCAACACTCGAAAATATCTTTCCGGAACTTCAGGTTGAACTGAAAATTATCAAAACAAAAGGAGATAAAATTCTCGATGTTGCACTCTCAAAAATCGGAGACAAAGGTTTATTCACCAAAGAAATTGAAAATGAACTGATCGACGGAAGCGTTGATTTGGCAGTTCATAGTTTAAAAGACCTACCCACGAAGTTGCCTGAAGGATTAAAACTAGGTGCAGTTTTGGAGCGTGGCGAATTCCGCGATGCATTGGTGAGTTTAAATGGCAAAAAAATTGCTGATCTGAAAGCCGGCGACGTGGTTGCAACATCCAGTTTACGCCGTATTGCAGGACTTTTAAAAATAAACAATCAAATTGTTATCAAAGATATTCGTGGAAATGTGAACTCACGTCTCCAGAAAATGGAAGCTGGCTATTGCGATGCCATGATTATGGCAGCCGCCGGACTTCAACGACTCGGACTTGAAAAATATATCACCGAAATTATTGATCCGGAAGTAATTATGCCAGCTGTAAGCCAAGGTGCAATTGCCATCGAAACCCGGTTAAATGATCCGGAAGTTGATCAGTTGATGGAAAAGTTAAACCATTTGGACACCTGGAATACAGTAGTTGCCGAACGTGCTTTTCTTTCCCATCTTGAAGGTGGATGCCAAGTTCCACTCGGATGTTATTCAAGGGTTGAAAACGGCACATTGTCCATGAGCGGTTTTGTTGCATCGATTGATGGAAAACAATACATTCGGGAAGATATTTCAGGAGAAATGACAAAAGGTGCTGAATTAGGAGTTCTAATGGGCGAAAAAATGCTCAAAAAAGGAGCAAAAGAAATTTTAGACCAAATCAAATCAACCAACAATACTCACTAAATC
>Ga0302296_1002170_pt1 | contig 13479 bp, 10 predicted proteins | sample III_Fen_N3_1_FD_194546 | JGI IMG/M metagenome (GOLD analysis project Ga0302296, IMG submission 194546) | Peat permafrost microbial communities from Stordalen Mire near Abisko, Sweden - III_Fen_N3_1 | ecosystem: Environmental > Terrestrial > Soil > Wetlands > Permafrost | place: Sweden: Abisko... | reverse complement strand
AGAGAAAGTCCAATAATCAATCAATTTAGTAGGAAATTTCACAAGACTATTTGAAGAATAAATGGCTACACCAAAAGAATACTTGTTGTTATTTCTGATTATTTCTCCAAGTGGTACATAACCATATACCGAAATCCTACCATTTGAATTTAGTGCATATTCTTTTATTACTGATTCTTTTGGTCCAGTTCCGTAACAATCCAAAGTCCATTCAGGATTGGAAATAACGAAATTACACATTTCGTCAATTAAGTAATTAACTCCAAATGTTCCAATATATAAAAGCCTTTTGGTAGATTTATCAAAAATATTGCATGCTAATTCCTTAATGACTTTTTTGCTGGACCCCAAATAGATGACTCCATAGCTTTTTCCTTTCAAAAATTTGTAATAATCAGAATAGTCTTTGTTTACCGCAATAAAAAAATCCGTTTTTTTAAAAATCATTTTCTTGATATTATACGTAATTTTCTTTAAGAAATTGCTCTTAAAAAAGATTTCTGGCCATAAATCAAAACTATCAAGCATGATCTTATAACCGAAGAAAGGCTTCAGAAAATAGAATAGGTAATTGTAAAAGATTCCACTATCGTTGAAAACCAACACATCGGCCTTATTTAACAATTTACTATATTTGTATAATACTTGATAACCAAAAAAAAGCTCAGAAAACAGTCTTCTTAAACCAACATGTCCGTAGTATGAAAAATTATTCACATAATAAACTGCCGTTTTATCAAGGATTATCCTTCTCTTAAAATGGTGACTCCAACTACCAACAATGAAGGAACTTTCTATACCATTTTCGTTAAGAATTTGTAAAAATGAATAAAACCTTGTTGGACGTCCTTTGTCAGGAATATTTTGTTTATTGTCAATAAATAAAATCATATGAAAATTCGTTTTTATAGAAAATTTTAAAATATAGATTTATCTCTTGTCGCAGTATTATTTTCCGGACATACCTCTCAAAAAATGAATGGGATTTCTTACCAATTTACTGAAAGTTTCTATTTTTCTTTCCAATAATGGCTTTTTCCTGTAGAAGCCTCTTTTCGAGAAATCAGTAACAATTTTATTTTCAACAAATAATGGAACTATTTCAGCATTCCATTTTCCTTTAATGATACCAGTAAATGGATAATGAATAATCGGTGAACTGAAAAAATCATGATTTGCGGTAAGAAAAACTTCGTTTCTTTTTTGAGCCCGTTTTGTCCCGAAAATTTCAAACATCCAACCTCCTTCTTCAGGTTTAACATACGACAACAAAGTTTCTTTATCCCATAATCCTGCTTGAGTTGAAATTCTATATTTTGATTTTTGCCCAATAGTCCACAGCCTGTCATCCTGAACATATCTTGAGAATGGGGGATAACTTCCAGAGTTCGTTAAACCTATATGCTTAATAGTAGGGTCTTTAATCATTAAACTGGCAAATTCCTCAATAACATTGTATTGCACCTCGCTGTCTATAAAATAATCTTCTTGCATGTAAAGGACAAGCGGTGTATCAATTTTATTTAAAGCGTTTATTAAACATTCACTCCATGTCAATTTTCGATCATTTGTTAGTAGGTGAGATTTTGCAGCTTTAATATTTAACCTTTCAAATGTAAAATCTTTAAACTCCGTATTCAGAAGAATGTTTGCGCTACAATTCGACCAATATTTTTTAAAAAGAATAAAAAAGGGATTCCAACAATCCTCAAAATTATCAGAAGTATTTACTAAAACTGTATACATACTATTTTCTATTTCCATATTATTTCATTATTAACCAATTAAAAATCAACTACAATTATATACAATCTAAGATTTTAAAACAAATGAAATCTAACTCTTAAAATTTAAAAAAAATCACTCATTAACAAATATTCAATTGGGGCTACATTAATTCTTAAATACTCTCTCTAAAATTTGCACTAATCTATTTTGTTCTGCAACTATCGTCTCAAAATACCTAACACAACTAAAATAAAACTCTTTTCTATCTAAATTGGAAAGGTATTCAATAATTTTATCTCCAAAATTAACTTCATTATTATCAACAGAAAGTCCAATGTTAAATTGCGTTGCATATTGACCTTGTAATGTATTCTCTCTAGTTAACATTGGAACATTATTTATAACTGATCTATAAAATTTGTTTGTTATCAATGTTTTAAAACCAATATCATCTAAATTGTAAATATTAACAATATGTGCCGACTGATATATTTCATCTTCATCTTCTTTCGTAAATTCGCCATACATTTCTATATTTTTAATAATTTCATTTACACAATACAGCATTATCCTATCTAAAGCTTCACCTTTTCCAGCAAATTTCAGTAAAAATCTCTCGTCATTACCTAATTTATCTACAATAAGTTTTGCTGATTCGTAATTCTGGAAATAGCCTATTGACAGAATAATGATAGGCTCATTTTTATTCCAATAAAATTCATTTTTAGTAATACTCTTTGAAATAGGTAAATTATGACATATTTGGTAATTAGTATTTTGTGGTAACCATGTAAGAAATCCACTTGAAGAAATAATATTTAGAGCGCTATTTCTCAGTAGTGATTTGGACTATAATCCCTTATATCAATTATATATTTCTCCCTAAAACGATTTTTTAATGTATTATACAAAAAAAATGAAGGTGCAATAGTACAAACTATCAAGAAATCAATATGTTCTTTATTAATTACATCTTTAATGAATTTAGAATATTTTATATAATCAATATATCTTTTTAATGATGTTTTATGAAACGGAGAATACAATAAATATGTAAATTCATCATATTCCTTTTGATCATTATTTCTATCCCATGAAATAATGATATACTCTATTTCATTTTCTGCCAATATATTTTTGTACATATCAATGTATGGTAAATATATTGTTTGTCCAGGTATTATTATTGCAATTTTCATGCTCAATTAAAAATTAATATAAAGAATACTCACTTATACAGTCGTATAATTAGAACATTATAATATGTAAAAAACGGTCTCTTGTAATTAAAGTAAAATTACAACCAATCAATTAGGTTATTTAGAAGTACCTTTATAAGTACTTTTGTAAGGTGAATGTTGAAGATTGTAATTTAATCTCACCAAATATGGTTTTTTATTATTAGTAATTGTATATAAAATATAATTTGAATATGGAATATATTTTTCCGAGCTCGTAACTGTTAAATTTACAATTAAAACACAATAAACACCAATGATTAATAATAGTATCCGTTTGTAAAGAGTAGAATATTCTTTTATAAAAATAACTGACAAAGATATGGAAAAAAAAACGACGAAGTACAACTGAAGTCTTGTGAAAATTGAAAAAGAAGCACCAAACCGATACAATAGAAAATAGTAATACGAGAATGAAAAAATCAAATTTCCATAAATTGAACTGGAAACTATCTGTTTTCTATTTCTTAAAATAACAATTAATAATGCAATATTAAAAACATTTCCAAAGGAAATACTTTTTCCAGTTCCATATAAATCTGAATCAATATATTCTGCAAACTTTTCATTAAAAAAACTAAAACTCCCAAAAATGCTATTTATAAAATCAAGTAAAAAACTCTGTGTCGAAAAAACAATAAAAAATGTTATGTAAATAACGAATAGCCATTTTGATTTAATTTTTATTGTACTCAACCAATATGCGGGTATAAAAATTAAGGCTGAAAGATGAAAACTACATGCAATCAAAATACACAAAATGTATCTAATTAAATCTTCCCTTACAATATATTTACATGATAAAACACAAAAGCCTATTGCTAAAAAGTTTCTTAATGGATTATCTATAAATAGATAGAAACCGCCAAACGATAACAACAACATTACAAATATTGGTATATTAGCTTTTGATCTTAATGCTAATTTGCACATAATAAGAAATACTGCAACTTTCAGCAGTCCTAAATATACAAAGAAATCTTTAATTATAATTGATAGAGTATTATTTAATAGCACATATCCTACTTCCATCCTTTCATCTATCGCCTGATCATCATACATTAGCTCATATGTTTTCCAATCCGAGCCTGTCATATATCCAAAACACACAATAAATGATAATAAAATTAGTAAAAAGTAAGTTATATTATTTCTAAACTTATATTTAGTATTTAAGAATCCATATATTAACGAGATAATAATAATTATTGTATATGTATTCATTAGTAAAAAATATTACGTACAGGTTATTTAAAAAAAGTATTAAAAGTAAAAACTATCAAATCATTATATAGATAGCTGTAAATCTAAATTCAATTTATATATTAGTGATGTAAAAATAGACAAATAATATTTAATTTTGTATCAGTTTTCAAAACATAAAATTGAAATCTATTATATACAATCATATTGTGCAACAATATTTTCAGGTAAGAATTCTTTTGGTATTTTTATTATATTCCGAGAAATATCATTTTCAAAATCATAATATATTTTAGATAATTCAACTTCTATTGATTCCGGATTAATACAATTGGCAAAATACATAACTGTTGATTCTTTATATAGATCATTTAAAACTCCGATATTCGGAGATATTGCAAATATCTTTTTATTATATTGTAAATAATCTGCTACTTTTGAAGGTAAAAATATACCTTCTTTACAATTTGCTTCAATTATCATTGCAATATCGTATTCAGATAATAATTCTAAACTTTTAAAATAATCTACTGGTGGAATAAATTTTACAATAGTTTCCAACTGTAACTCCTCAATATTTTTTAACAACAATGCATCATAGACTCCTAAAAAAGAAATTTGTATTCGAGAATCAGGTCTCTTTTGTATAAAACTATGTAGAGCTTTCAAAAATGGGATTGGATCTCTTGGATACTTCAAATTTCCAGAATGAATCATCTTTAAAACTGGTAATGTACTTGATTGTTTTTTAGATTCAATATTCTCAATTACGATGTGAGGTATTATAAGTGTTTTATTTAGATTTACATTCAAATATTGATTCATATAATTTCGCTCCCTGAGATTAGGAAAAATGTGAATGTCAACATACTTTGAAATTACCGAAATTAAACGTTTTTCATAAAAAGTTTTTGAAGCATAAATACCTTTTCCATATGGTTCTGGATAGTTTTGTCTTGGATATGGATCATTCCATGTTGCTATCCATTTCAAATTATATTTCTTCTTCAAGTAGAAACCAATTATTTCTGCAGGAGGATTTCTTGTCAAGACATAATCATAGTGATTATTCTTAATTAGTTTTTTTGCAATTGGCAATGCTTTTATTGCCCAATGACTACCTATATAAATCATTCCAAATTTAACAAAACACATTAAATGTTGAAATATCGTAATTATATTTATTTGATTGTCAACTTCAATTATATTAATAGAATTCAATTTAATCCCTAAAGATTCTAGAGTAGCTGAAGGATATATATCATTTATATTTTTTTTTGAAATTAAATCTATTTTAAATCCTGCATCACAAAGAGCCTTTAATAGTTTAATATTTACAATATTTTCAGCTCCATTAACAGGATATGAAGCTGGTGCAATAAATAATATATTTTTCATTATGTTTTATATTACAAGTCTGTTAAATTAAATTAAATTTATTTTAGTCTACTGCTGAACCGAAATTGTGTTGCGACCTATTTATAATTTTATTAAGCACAATACAGATAATTAAACTCCATAGAAAGTGAAAAACATACGCAATAAATTTTGCTGCTGCTAGTCCTTCTGCACCAAACCTAACCATGAAATATGATAAAATCAAAAATGTAAATCCCCAAATACTATTCAATGCAAAACCAATCCACATTTTTCCTGACGCAGCTATATAGATTCCTAATTGGTTGGAAATCGAAACAAATACAGTAGTAAAAACAACAATTACGATTACCCAATGTCCACCTATAAAAGAACTACCATAACCTTTTGTTATTTGAGGACTTAAAAGTGAAACAATAATTGCAATAGGTACAACCAATATTGCAGTATATTTCATCAATTTCCACATTAATTTAACACTCCCGTTTTTATCTCCCTTTCCGTACATATCAGACATTACTGGAAGTGCTGCTGTCGAAATCAAAGCAGGAAAGAACTGAACTAAAGCATCCCATTGAAGTGCCGCATTAAACAATCCTAATTCACCATATCCATTTGGTTGATTAGCAAGGAAAGCGTTTGCTGCCCATATGATTGGACCAACAGTTGTTGTGCTTAGAAATGCAGGAAGACTGTATCTCACTAGCACCCTCCATTCAATCCATGCATCTTTAAATGTAACTTTTATTTTTACTCTTTTTAGTTCTTTTTTAGAAACCAAGTAATAAACAACGACGGTCAGACAAGATGTTAAAGAAAGTGCAATTGTTGCGCCTTTGACACCTCCAAACCATGCAAATACAATCACCAATAATGATTGGATGAAAGCAAAGATAGTTGATAGAATTGAGCTTGTTCTAAATGATTCTAAACCTGTAAGAGTTGAAACTTGTACACTGTTTACCACTCCTAATCCTATTGATATTGAACTTATTTGAAGCATTGGTGCAAGCTGTGGAGCAGATAATGTTTTTTCTGCAAGCCATTTAGCTAAAAAAATAAATATAATTCCATAAATAACTGCGCTGCACCATGTAATTATAGAAGACAATCCTATTATTTTACCAGCTCTTTCTGGTTCCCTTTCTCTTAGACTAGCAATATAACGTGTTACTGTCGCTCCCAGTCCTAAACCGGCAAAGCTACTAATCATAGCAGCCGTATTATTTATCATTCCATACTCACCATAACCATTTTTTCCAAGTATTCTTGCTAAAGCAAATGACAAAACAATTACAATCCCTTTTGATACAATCGCTCCTGCAGTTCCCCAAAATGCTCCTTTAGCAATTCGAAACCTGGTATCAGATCCAATATGTGGTTTAATCTTATTTTTCAACAACAAATAGACTATTTTTAATTTCATATTGGAATATTTATAACTATCATAAAAATAAATTAAATTTGTGATGTAGTTGCATTCAACAACACATTAATAATTTTTCGACTTGTCTTCCCATCCCCGAAAGGATTGTTAGCTAAAGACATCGTTTGATAATACTCTTTATTATTAAGGAGTTTTTCAACTTCAGTTATTATTGAATTCTTATTAGTTCCAACCAATTTAACGGTTCCTGCTTCTAAAGCCTCAGGTCTCTCAGTTGTATCTCGCATTACTAAAACAGGTTTACCAAGGCCTGGCGCCTCTTCCTGTATTCCACCTGAATCAGTAAGTACGAGATAAGAATGATTCATCAAATAAACAAAGGGGAGGTAATCGAGTGGTTCAATAAAAAAAACGTTATTCGATCGTTCTTGTATATTCTCTGTTGATCCGAACACTTCACAAATTGCATTGCGTACATTGGGGTTTAAGTGCATTGGATAAACAAAATCTACTTCTAAATATTTTTCGGAGAGTTCTTTAATTGCGTCACAGATATTAATAAAGCCTCTCCCAAAATTCTCTCTACGATGTCCTGTTATAAGAACAAGTTTACGCGCATTATTTATCCATAAATTACATGAATTATTACTAATTCCTTCGAATTCCAGACGTTTTAAAATTTGGGCTTCAATGTCCGGAGTATTTTTAATTCTCTCAATTACCCAATAAAGTGCATCAATAACTGTATTACCTGTTACAAATACATTTTTTTCTTCAATTCCTTCATTAAGTAAATTATTTTTACTTGATAATGTTGGCGCAAAGTGTAATGTAGCAATTCTACTAGTAAGTTGTCGATTCATTTCTTCAGGCCATGGACTATATATATTATGAGTGCGTAAACCAGCTTCTACATGACCAACCGGTATTTGTTGATAAAACGCTGCTAATGCTGTTGCAGTAGAGGTTGAAGTATCTCCATGCACAAGGACAATATCAGGTTTTGCATCTTTCAATACATCACGCATACCAATCAAAACTCGAGATGTAACATCATATAAGTCCTGCCCTCCTTTCATAATATTTAAATCATAATCTGGAATAATCTCAAATAATTGTAAAACTTGATCTAGCATCTCACGATGCTGCGCAGTTACACATACTAAAGTTTCAAATTCTTGCTGATACTTGAGAAGCTCTTTAACTAATGGAGCCATCTTTATGGCTTCGGGTCTTGTCCCAAAAACAAGCATTATTTTTTTTTTTGTCATATATCGCATTTCTTTATAAATCAGTATTTTTAAAATAGTTTAAAATGATGACAAAAAAAGATAGATTAACCTAATTGTTTTTTTAGGATCATTTCACTCCTTTTGAAGATAGCTTAAACTATTTATCTTTGATTATAGAGTTCATTAATCAATTATTCATGTATTTACTTATAATGTATTATTGACCTATTTAACGATTTCAAATTCAACAATCTATTTTTGAAAAATACTCAATTGTTTTTATCAAACCTTCCTCAAGGTTTACTTTCGGTTCCCAATTAAGTTTATGATTAGCCAAAGTTATATCTGGTTGTCTTTGAAGAGGATCATCCTGTGGTAAGGGCATATAAACAATTTTAGATTTAGATGCAGTAAGACTCAGTACTTTTTCAGCCAATTCAAGCATTGTAAACTCTCCAGGGTTACCGATATTTACAGGACCTATAAAAGAATCATCCGTGCGCATTGTACGTATCATTCCTTCAATCAAATCATCAACATACTGGAAACTACGCGTCTGACTTCCATCTCCGTAAATCGTAATATCTTCGCCTTTTAATGCCTGCACAATGAAGTTGGAAACTACACGACCATCATAAGGATTCATCCTTGGTCCATAGGTATTGAAAATTCGTATGATCTTTATCTTTACTCCATTTTGTCTATGATAATCCATAAATAAAGTTTCGGATGCACGCTTTCCCTCATCATAACAGGATCGTATGCCAATTGTATTTACATTTCCCCAATAGGATTCGGTCTGAGGATGTACAATAGGGTCACCATATACCTCACTCGTAGAAGCTTGTAAAATGGTTGCCTTTGTCCGTTTAGCAAGCCCCAACATATTCATTGCCCCATATATAGACGTTTTCATAGTCTTAATTGGGTTATACTGATAATGAGGAGGTGAAGCCGGACAAGCCAGATTATAGATTTCATCAACTTCGGCATAATAAGGTGTTGTTACATCATGTCTTACTAATTCAAAGCTATGGTTATCCAATAAATGTCTTACATTATTTTTACTACCTGTAAAGTAATTATCCAGGCAGATTACATCATTCCCTTCGTTCAATAAACGTTCGCATAAATGCGAACCCAAAAATCCGGCACCACCAGTAACTAAAATTCTTTTGTTTGACATATCTATTATTAAAAAGGACGACCAATACTTTCATAATGATAACCGAGTTCTTTCATTTGCTGAACATCAAATACATTTCTACCATCGAAGATAGCTTTTGAACTCAGTTCATTTTCGATTTTTGAGAAATCAGGTGTTCTAAACTCACTCCATTCGGTAGCTATAATAAGTGCATCTGCACCTTTTAAAGCTGCATATTGGTTATCGGCGAAAATGATTGTATTTCCAAAGATTTGTTTTACATTATCCATTGCTTCCGGATCATAAACCGCGACGGTTGCACCTTCAGCAATCAGCTCCTTAATCAGGTACAATGCGGGTGCTTCTCTGATATCATCTGTATTGGGTTTAAATGCTAAACCCCACAATGCAAAATGTTTTCCTTTTAAATCATTGGCAAAGAATGCTTTCACTTTGGGGAGTAAATGAAGTTTTTGCAACTCATTAACATCTTCAACCGACTTCAATATCTTGAAATCATAATCTACATCTCCTGCCGATTTAATTAATGCTTTTACATCCTTTGGAAAGCAGCTTCCACCATAACCAATACCGGGAAAAAGAAACCGTTTACCTACTCTTTCGTCGCTACCTATACCGCGACGCACCATATCCACATCAGCACCAACACGCTCGCAAAGCTGCGCAATTTCATTTATAAAGGATATTTTTGTAGCTAGGAATGAGTTAGCGGCATATTTTGTTAATTCTGCACTTTTTTCATCCATAAAGATAATAGGATTGCCTTGTCGAACATAAGGAGAGTACAGTTTACTCATTAGACTCCTGGCACGTTCGGACAGAGTACCAATAACAACACGATCGGGCTTCATAAAATCATCTACAGCTACTCCTTCTCGTAAAAATTCCGGATTGCTGATAACATCAAATTCGCCATTATAATTAGCTAAAATTGCATTTCTAACTTTCTCAGCTGTACCAACAGGCACAGTGCTTTTGTTTACAATTACTTTGTAACCTGTAAGTATCTTCCCCAGTTCATTGGCAACTCCGAGCACATATTTTAAGTCGGCCGAACCATCTTCTCCTGGAGGAGTAGGTAGTGCCAGAAATATTACATCCGCACTCTTTATACCTTCTGAAAGATTTGTTGTGAATTTCAAACGGCCCTCTTTCAAATTTCTTAAAAATATCTTTTCAAGCCCCGGTTCATAGATTGTAATACTACCGGTCGTAAGCTTTGTAACTTTTTCCGGATCAATATCAACACATACAACGTTATTCCCTGTTTCTGCAAAGCAAGTGCCTGACACTAGACCAACATAACCTGTTCCAACAACAGCAATATTCATTTTTCTATATATTAAATTGTAATTAAGATCATATTAATCTCTGCTAGGTCTTTAGAATCACTACTCGCCTCTTTAGAACCTTCACTCGACACTTTAGAATCATTACTCGACTCTTCCAACTCTATTCTGGGTCTTTCCAACTCAATTCTGTGTCTTACCAACTCTATTCTGCGTCTTTCCAACTCTGTTCTGCGCCTTTCCAAGTCTGTTCTGCGTCTTTCCAACTCTGTTCTGCGCCTTTCCAAGTCTGTTCTGCGTCTTTCCAACTCTATTCTGCGCTTTTCCAAGTCTATTCTTGGTCTTTCCAAGTCAATTCCGATTAGATCCAAAAAGAGTCGCATCAACGCGTATATTATTTTTCAAAGGCAGCCGAAGAGTTTTTATTTTTAAAGCCCTTCCACTGCCTTTTCTTGATCCTAGCTATTTACTTTGTAGGTGCTGTACCTGTAGAAGTATCATCGCTTCCTGGTTTGGAGGTGCGACGCACTTTTTTCAGCAGTTCACTAAAAGTATATTCTTTCAGTTTTACCGAATCTTTACCCGTGTAAAGTATTTTACCCACCGAAAGTATCTCGGTCAACTGTGCATTCAATTCATTAAACCCACCCACATTACTTTGTAATAGAGCAGTCGCTTTCGTGTCGTATTCGTACTGAAGTTGCTTATCAGCAGCAATCGAAGCCGCAGTGGCTATTAATCCGGTCACAAATTCTTCCGAAAGACCCTTAGCAACCAACACATCTTTAAACTTAGCTACATTAGCATTTACAAATTGTAAACTTTTAAACGTACCTTCAGCATCTTTAGCATTAACAGCTTTACGCAAAGCTGCAAACCCAAAATCTTCCAGAGGAATAGAAATACCCGATTTAGCCAGTTTAATGTAGCCGGCCAAATGTCTCGCCGATTCAAGAAGCCCATCCATCGTTCCATGGAGACGCGTAGTAACTACTTTTCGCTCTGTCACCATAAACTTGGGCATAACCACCTCTTTTAGCACGGCTATCTTACCATCAAAAACTGACACGTAAGCCCGATTAAACACCGGCGAATAGGTGCCAAATTCCGGCAAATCGCGTTTTAAACTCAAAGATACAAAAATAGAAGTAAAGAGCAACTCTTCGTCCTTACATCCGTAAGTCCTTAAAATTTCATTCGACATAAACAAATAATTTTAATGTTAATGATTTATTAATTAAAAAATATATTGAATAAAAAATCCAATCACTCCTCAATTCCTAACCATCAGCAAAACTATTATCAACCTATCTCGGTAGATTACCTCTAACTACACTTATCATTGCATCTGTAACTTATAAACTAACGCGTTCTAGTCTCTCTTTGCCCATTAAACCCTCGCTATTTCGTTCCAATAAAACTACCCACGCAAGGATTCATCTATCGGGCTACAAAAGTAACATATTATTTTCACATTAATGACAGAAATTAAAATAAAAATGACATCCATGTAGTATTTTATTAACAGTCAATGCTATAAAAATGCAGCATCAGAGCATACAGATAGTTGATAACGCCTGATAGGGCAGTTTAGTATACGAAGTCGAGCTCAATCGGACATACACTACAGCATTTAATGAGTTGATTGTATTTAGGTTAGAATGGAAGGTGTAATTGCGTAATTGTGCAATCTGTGCGAATCAGTATAATCAGCGGACAATCAATTGGTGGAAAAGTGGAAGGGTGGAATTGTGTAAATCGGTGAAAGGGTGTAATCGTGTAAAAGTGTAAAAATAAATCATCAGCGGGAGACAAACAGCTTAGTAACTCTCTGTCCTCCAGATGCTCGTGATGTTCCATCTGTGCCTTAGTGGTAAACACCAGCATTTCACCCGACAGGCCGACTATAGCGGCCGTTCGGTTGGGATAACAGCTTAGTGAATCTCTGTATTCTTAGTGACTTAGTGGTGAAATTTAGCCTCGTAGAAGCGGCAGTATGGTAAAAAAAAGAGACCCTGAGTAAACAAGATCCCTTTTCTATAAATTATCAACTACTTGTACTGAGCGTAGTCGAAGTATTAATTAGTCTTCTTTCATCGCATTTTTCAAAAACAACGCCCCCAACAAATAAAACACGATCAGGAATCCACCCAATATACCGCCGGTAGCCACCGCCTTTACCTTGCCGAGCTTTTCTTTCTCCAACGGAAAACGGGGAGTATCCACAATTTGGACAATCGGTGTTTCGCGCGCCATATCCAGTTTCAATGATTCCAGGTTCTTTAGCACCTCAGTATATATTGTAGCGTAAAGTTGCGCATTATTCTGTTGTTTAAGCCCCGGTACGGCAGCCACCTGAAGTGCAGGATTGATATTGACCTGTGAAAAACTAGCACCTTTATATAGCGAAGATTCGTAGAGACGCTTTACCGAATCGGCTTTTGCTTCCATCATTTTTATATTTGCACGACTTTGAGCAGTACGTGTCTCGCTGTAGAACTGATAGGTTTCTTTCATCAACGTTTCTACAAACAATTTCGAAAAAAGTTCATCTTTACTCACAAAGTCCAGGTTTACCAGACTAAGTTTTTTATCTTTACGAGCCACAGTCAACGCATTTGATTTAACGATTTTATCGTAAATAGAATACAACACACTGTCTTGTGTACGTGTAAAAGTCTCACGCTTTTGACCAATAGGAAAGGTCAGGGTTTGCAGTTCCTTATTCTTTGTTTGCTCTTTCCACTCGTCTTTCAATTCATTTACCTGCGCATATACATCTACCAGGTTTTGTTTTTTACCGTAATAATCTACGGGCGAAAGCAAGGTCTGTTCTACTGAGTGGCGCGACTGAATG
>Ga0302296_1002166_pt1 | contig 13488 bp, 10 predicted proteins | sample III_Fen_N3_1_FD_194546 | JGI IMG/M metagenome (GOLD analysis project Ga0302296, IMG submission 194546) | Peat permafrost microbial communities from Stordalen Mire near Abisko, Sweden - III_Fen_N3_1 | ecosystem: Environmental > Terrestrial > Soil > Wetlands > Permafrost | place: Sweden: Abisko... | reverse complement strand
CATCATATAAAGATTTGGAATTTTTTGGGATTAAGATAAATAAGGAACAGGCCAAATTTTTGAAAAAAATTTGGCCTGGAAAAGTAAGTGTTATTTTACCCTGCACACTTTCTAAATGGAAATATCTTCACCGTGGAACAAAATCAATTGCATTTAGGATGATAGGAAAAAGAAATAAAAATTTATTTAATCTTATTAAAAAAGTTGGGCCACTTGTTGCTCCGAGTGTAAATACACAAGGAGAAAAACCAGCAGAAAATATAAAAGAAGCCAAAGGATATTTTGGTGATAATATTAATTTATATATTAATAGTGGTATAAAGAAATCTTCTCCATCTACTCTCGTAAAATATGAAAACAATGATTGGATTATTTTAAGACAAGGTGATATAAAAATAAATGCTTAGTGCCTTAAAGACACTAAGCATTTATTTTTATATTATTTTTCGTTTTTCTTTGGTTGATTTTTATTAGCTTGTTCTTTTTTTAGGTCCATAATCTCTTCTATTAGTTTACCAAGAGTTTCTTCCATTCTTGATAATATTTCTTCGTCTTTCTTTTCTTCTTTTTCTTCCTCTTCATCTTCTTCCTGAATATCTTCAACATCTTCCTGAATCTCGTCGACATCTTTTTGAATCTCATCAACATCTTCCTGAATATCTTCGACGTCTTTTTGAATTTCATCAACATCTTCCTGAATTTCGTCAACATCACGAGCAACAGCGTGCAATTTTCTTGCTTGACGGTTAACACTCATTTGAATAAAAATAGATAGATATATAGCTTCAAGTGAAACAATAGTAGTAAGCACAAGAAGAATGTTATCAAGCTCAAATCCTAAAAAATATAACAAAAAAGCAAATATAAACAGTACTGTATGGATAAAAAGGGAGCTTGTAGATCCAATCCATCGTGTTGCACGAATAGCAATTTTCTCTAAGCTATCTGATGATTTTTTTCTTAACTCTTTCATATTGAACTTTATTATACACCATTTTTCTGATATACTCTACATATTATGGAACAAAATATAAATAATCCCAAACAAGCAAGTTTTGTAAAAATATCTATTATTATTGCGATTGTTATCGTCATGAATTTGTTTTTTAATTATGCTGTTTCTCTTATTTACAAGGAGCCAGTTATGGATTCTTATGTAAAGCCAACACAAGTTGTGGAAGCAATAGTATCTAAGGATAAATGTATTTCTGTTGGAGGTCAATGGAGTGAAAATGTTTATCCAAAAGAAAAAGGTGTAACTCAAATAGAGGGTTATTGTAATGAAAATTATACGAATCAATTAAATTATGATAGTGCTCGTAAAATTTATGAGAAAAAAGTTTTTATTACTCTTATAATACTTGGAGTTATTTCTCTAATTTCTGCAGGATTTTTAAGTATATCTATTTTATCTGTTGCTTTTGCTTGGGGTGGAGTATTGTCTCTTATTATTGCTTCAATGCGTTATTGGTCACAAGCTGATAATTGGGCTAAAGTTATTCTCTTGGCTATAGCTCTTTGTATACTTATATGGCTTGCTATAAAAAAGTTTAATAAATAATAAAGTTGCTCATTTACTAAATTACATGAAAGAATATAATCACTTAAAATTGGAAAAAAAATGGCAGAAGAATTGGGAAGATAATGAAACTTATAAAACCTCAAGTTCTGACAAGAATAAAAAAATGTATGTTTTAGATATGTTTCCATATCCATCTGGAGTGGGTCTTCATGTAGGACATCCTCGTGGATTTATAGCTAGTGATGTTTACGCTCGTATGAAACGGATGCAAGGTTATAACGTGCTTCATCCGATGGGGTATGATGCTTTTGGTCTTCCTGCTGAACAATACGCACTTCAGCATAAAATACATCCTAAAAAAGCAGTAGAAGAAAATGTTGCTACTTTTGAAAAACAACTTTCCATGATTGGTCTTTCTTATGATTGGTCAAGAAAAGTAAATACAACTGATCCAAAATATTATAAATGGACACAATGGATATTCCTTCAGATTTATAGTTCTTGGTATGATAAAACAAAAAATAAAGCTCGACCAATTAAAGAACTTGAAGAAATTTTTAGTAAAAATGGAAATACAAAAATAAATGCTGTTTGTAGTTCTGATACAGAATTTTTTACTGCAAAGGATTGGTCTGTTTTTTCTAAAAAAGAAAGAGAAAATTTATTAATGAAATATCGTCTTGCTTATGAAGGATTTAGTGAAGTTAATTGGTGTCCCGAAATGGGAACAGTTCTAGCAAATGATGAAATAGTAAATGATACAAATGGTAACCCTGTATCTGAGCGTGGAGGATATCCTGTTGAAAAAAAATTAATGCGTCAATGGTTTATGCGTATTACTGCTTATGCAGATAGACTTTTATCAGGACTCGATGGATTAGATTGGAGTGATCATATTAAAGAAATTCAAAAAAACTGGATAGGGAAATCAGAAGGAAGTGAAATCACCTTTAAAATTAAAGATTATAATGAAGATATAAAAGTATTTACTACACGTGCTGATACTATTTTTGGTGCTACTTATGTGGTACTTGCTCCTGAACATCCATTAATTAAGAATTTAGAATTAAGAATTAAGAATTTAGATGAAGTAAATAAATATAGAAATTCAGTAAAAAATAAAACAGATGAAGATCGAACAAAAAATGATAAGGAAAAAACAGGAGTAGAATTAAAAGGAATTAAAGCAATTAATCCTGCCAACGGCGAAGAAATTTCAGTTTGGATTGCTGATTATGTTTTAGCTTCATATGGAACTGGAGCTGTTATGGCTGTACCTGCACACGATGAAAGAGATTGGGATTTTGCAAAAAAATATAATTTAGATATAAAACAATCAATAATGCCAGTTTATGGTAATCCAACAGAGAAAGAAGAATATAGATATGCAGTTTCAGCTTTTGTTAGAAGACCATCAGATGGAAAATATTTATTTATTAAATCAAGAGAATTTAATAAAGTTTCAAAAGTTTATGGAGGTATAGAAAAAGGTGAAAGTCCTGCGGAGGCAGGTGTAAGAGAAGTCATGGAAGAGACTGGATATAAAACAAAATTAATTTCTGATTTTGGTTTTTTAACACAATCCCATTTTTATCATCCTGTTAAAAAAGTTAATCGTAAACTTATTAGTGCTTTAGTCGAACTAGAATTGATAGATGAAGAAAAATTTGAAATAGACGAAGAAGAATCATTGCTACATGAAGTAGTATGGTTAGATCTTAATGAAGCAAAAAAAATTATTGAGGGAGATAAAGAATTAAATGATTTTGAGATACTTGAAGGTAAAAAATGTTTTACAGATGATGGTATTATTTGTAATTCAAATAATTTTTCAGGAATATCTTCAGAAGAAGCTCGTAAAAAAATAACTACATTTGTTGGAGGGAAAATAGTTATAAAATATAAAATGCGAGATGCTATCTTTGCTCGTCAGAGGTATTGGGGAGAACCAATACCCTTAAGATATGATTCTGATGGAATAATTACAGAAGTTAAAGAAAAAGATTTACCTCTTGAATTACCAAATGTAAAATCATATTCTTCGATGGGTACAGGAGAATCTCCACTAGCAGGTGTAAAATCTTGGGTAAAAGAAGGATATGAAACAAATACAATGCCAGGATGGGCTGGTTCTTCTTGGTACTTCTTGAGATACATGGATCCACAAAATTCCAAAAATTTTGTATCAAAAAAAGCTGTTAATTATTGGAAAGACGTAGATGTATATGTGGGAGGACAAGAACATGCAACAGGACATTTATTATATTCACGCTTTTGGAATAATTTCCTTTATGATATGGGTTATATTTCCAATAAAGAGCCATTTAAAAAACTTAAAAACCAAGGAATGATTCTTGGATCTGATTCTCGTAAAATGAGTAAAAGATGGGGTAATGTTGTAAATCCAGATGATATAGTAAAAAATTACGGAGCAGATACTTTGCGTGTTTACGAAATGTTTATGGGACCATTTGAGCAAAGTCTACCTTGGTCTACAGAAAGTATTATTGGTTCACGAAGATTTATTGATCGTGTTTATAGACTTCAGGAAAGAATTACTGATAAAAAAAGTTCTAAGGAAGTAGAGAAAGTTCTTCATAAAACCATTAAAAAGGTGAGTGAAGATATTGAAACTTTTTCTTTCAACACAGCTATTTCTTCAATGATGATATTTATGAATGAAATTGAAAAATCTGAAATAAATAAAAATTATTTTAAAATGTTTTTACAAATTTTAGCACCATTTGCTTCTCATATAACAGAAGAACTCTGGTCTGATTTAGGAGAAAAATCATCAATTCATAAAAGTAAGTGGCCAAAATATAATCCTAATAAAATTATTGATGATGAAATAAAAATTGCGGTTCAAGTAAATGGTAAAGTTCGTGCTGAAATTACTCTATCTAAAGATTTAAGTGAAGATGAAGTAAAAGCAAAAGTTTTAAAAGAAAAATCTTTGATTCCATGGATAGAAAATAAAGAAATTAAACGCATCATTTATGTACCAGGAAGAATATTGAATATAGTTACAGAAATTAAATAATGGTTAAAAAAATTTTTACATTTTTAAATAAAGAATTAACGGGGATAAATGAAGCCGCCTTATTGCTTGGCGGCTTTGCTCTTATTTCTCAAATATTAGGATTAGCTCGTGACCGTATGTTAGCTTATTTTGTTGGAGCAGGACCAATGCTCGATGTGTATTATGCTGCTTTTCGTATTCCTGATTTTCTTTATATCTCTGTTGCATCACTTGCTTCAATTACTGTTCTTATGCCATTTATGATGGATAAGATTAATAATAAAAATGATCACAAAGAAGCTCATCGTTTTTTAAGTAATATTTTTAGTGTTTATATGCTATTTATGTTTTTAATAAGTTTAATTGTGGCAATTTTTATGCCATATATTGCTCGTAATATTGCTCCAGGATTTACTGATTCACAAATATCACTATTAATTACAACTAGTCGTATAATGCTACTTTCTCCTATCTTTATTGGATTATCAAATCTAATTGGTACAATAACTCAATTATTTAGGAATTTCTTTATATTTTCTCTATCACCAATTTTTTATAATGTAGGAATTTTATTTGGAATTATTATTCTTTATCCTCATTTTGGTGTTTATGGACTTGCTTATGGTGTTATTATCGGAGCTATATTACATTTATCTATTCAAATTCCTATTGTTATAAAACATAAATTTTTACCTAAATTTATCTATCCAATTAAATGGGATGAAGTATTTAAGGTAATAAAATTATCTCTACCACGAACTTTCACACTTTCTTGTAATAGTTTGGCTTTTATTTTTCTTATTTCTCTTGCCTCTACTTTAAAACCAGGATCAATTTCACTTTTTACATTTGCTTTTAATTTACAATCTGTTCCAGTTGGAATTATTGGTATTTCATATTCAGTTGCAGCTTTCCCGGTTTTGATTAAATCATTTTCTCTAAAAGATATGGATGGTTTTATCAAACATATTATTTTAGCAGCAAGACAAATAATTTTTTGGTCATTGCCAATAATTGCACTTCTGGTTATTTTACGTGCTCAAATTGTTCGAGTCATACTTGGATCTAATGCTTTTTCTTGGTCTGATACTAGATTAACGGCTGCATCTGTTGCTTTGTTTGTTATATCTCTTGCAACTCAAGGATTAGTTCTTTTGTTTGTTCGTGGTTATTATGCAGCTGGAAATACTAAAAAACCTCTATTGATAAATGTATTTTCTTCTGTAATGGTTGTTATTTTTGCTTATCTTTTTGTATTTATATTTAAAACATATCCAAATATATTATCTTTTGTTGAAGTAATTTTGCGAGTAGAAAATGTTTCTGGAACAATTATGCTTGCTTTACCAATTGCTTATGCATTAGGTTCAATTTTAAATTTCTTTTTGATTTGGATTTTATTTAAAAAAGATTTTCTTCATGATATTTCATCAAATTTAGGAATTACTTTTAGAGATAGTTTATTGGGTGCGATTTCTATGGGAACGGTAGCGTATTTGTTATTAGGTGTATTTGATAATGTTTTCAATATTAATACTGGTACTGGAATTTTCTTACAAGGATTTATTTCAGGAATTATTGGTATCGGCGTTGGTGTATTTATTTTGTTTTTATTAAAAAACAAAGAACTCGATTCTCTTATTTCTGCTCTTAGTAAAAAATTCTGGCGTAAAAGTGTTATCGCTCCAGAACAGTCTGAATTATAATTTATATTTATTTCGCTTTTATTTTAAGGCTTTTTTTGCTAGTATAGGTATATGGATATAAAATCTATTAGAAATTTTTCAATTATTGCTCATATTGATCATGGTAAGAGTACTTTAGCTGACAGAATGCTTGAAGTTACAGCTACTATTGAAAAACGTAAAATGAAAGACCAAGTACTCGACTCTATGGAACTAGAACGTGAGCGTGGTATTACTATAAAAATGCAACCTGTTCGTATGGAACATGTTCTTGATGGTAAAAAATATACTCTTAATCTGATTGATACTCCTGGTCATATTGACTTCTCTTATGAAGTATCACGGGCTCTAAAGGCCGTGGAAGGCTCTATATTGCTTGTAGATGCTACTCAAGGAGTTCAAGCTCAAACACTTACAACCTTACAAATGGCTCGCGATTTAGGGCTTGTTATTATACCTGTAATTTCTAAAATAGATTCACCTTTAGCACGTGTAGATGAAGTAAGAATGGAAGTAGCATTATTGCTAGATATTGATCCTGATACGATTATGATGGTTTCTGGTAAAACAGGTGAAGGTGTTCCAGAATTACTTTCTGAGATTATTAAAAGAATACCATCACCAAAAGAATACGAGGTAATAAATTCAAGTGGAAGAGCTCTTGTTTTTGATTTCAAATATGATAATCATCGTGGTGTTATTGTTTATGTTCGAGTTATTGATGGTGAATTTAAAAAAGGAGAATCACTTATTTTTGCCGTTTCTTCTGAAAAATTTATTTCACTTGAAGTCGGAATATTTTCTCCACAAGAAGAGCCTCGCGAAAGTATTGGTACTGGTGAAATCGGATATATTGTTACAGGAATTAAAAAACCAGGAATTGCTTCTGTTGGTGATACTATTACCTATACTAAAAAACCAATGGCTGCTTTACCTGGATATATGAATCCTAAGCCTGTTGTTTGGGCTTCTATTTATCCTGAGAGTCAAGACGATTTTATGAATCTTAAACAAGCTTTAGGGCGATTAAGATTATCCGATTCATCTTTTTCTTATGAAGAAGAATCTTCTGGTACACTTGGTCGCGGTTTTCGTTGCGGTTTCTTAGGAATGCTTCATCTTGAAATTATTACAGAGAGATTAAATCGTGAATTTGATTTGGAACTTGTTGTAACGATGCCTTCTATTACTTATAAAGTATTTCTTCGTAATGGAAAAGAAGAAATTATTTATTCGCCGCATCTTTTCCCTGATGATGGTAATGTTGTAAAAGTTCTTGAGCCATGGGTTAATGTAAAAATTATTACACCATCTAGATACTTAAGTTATTTAATGCCATTTTTATATGACCATGAAGCTATTGTAAAAAATACAGAAAATTTTGGAGATAATAGATCTTCTATTGATCTTGAAATGCCATTACGTGAACTTATGCGCAATTTCTTTGATGATATGAAAAGTCTTACTTCTGGTTATGCTTCCATATCTTATGAAATAGGTGATTATAAAGAAGCCGATGTTGTTCGACTAGATATAATAGTTGCTGATGAAATAATGGCTGCTTTTTGTAGGGTAGTCTCACGTCGTAGAATAGAAGAAGAAGCTAAATCTCAAGTTGAAAAATTACAAAAAATTATTCCAAGACAACAATTTAATTTTAAAATACAAGCTAAGGCTTTAGGACGTATTATATCTTCAGAATCAGTTTCAGCTTTCCGTAAAGATGTTCTTATGCATGGAAGTAAAGTAGTTGGTGGGGGAGATGTAAGTAGAAAGAAAAAACTACTTGAAAAGCAGAAGAAAGGTAAAAAGAGATTACAGGCAAATGCAAAAATAAATATCTCTCACGAGGTATTCTTAAAAATGATGCGCAGTGGAAACAATTAAATTATTTGATTAAACTAGGAATGTAAAGCAAAATCATACTAATAATTACAAGGATTGCAATTACAGCAAAAATCTTCTCAACTTTTCTTTTATTTTTCTGACTAAAAAGCATGTTATAATCATACCAGTAATCATGGCTGAATTCAAGAAGAAAAAAACAAATAGTTTTTGGCACTCACCTTTGGCATTAGGGATTCTTTTTTGTGTTGTTGTTTTGTTTATTTATAGTATGGTTGGTTTAATACAAAAAGAAAGAGAAACAGCTCAAAAGAAATCTTTAATTTTGGATCAAATAGATACTTTGCATAAGCGTGAAGTTGTATTAAATAATGATATTTCTAAACTTGAAACTGATGAAGGAGTAGAAGAAACAATTCGTGATAAATATCAATTAGCTAAACCTAATGAAAAAATGGTAATAATTGTTGATGATCAAAAAGATCCAGTCCAAACACCAGAAGAAAAAAATGATCATAGTTTTTGGAGTTGGGTTAAGAAATTATTTAGTAAATAAAATGCGGGGTTGTTTCAATGGTAGAATGCGACCTTCCCAAGGTTGAGACACGAGTTCGATTCTCGTACTCCGCACAAAAAATAACGAATGTTATTTATTATGTGCGGAGTAGCAAGCAAACTTATTTGCTTGCATACGAGAATCGAAAAGCTTTTCGTTTTTCAGTGTTAACTGAAACGAAAAGGTATACTGGTCCTGTAAGGATCGATAAGCGTAATCGCGATCTCGTACTCCGCACTATTTTACGCCTTATATATAAGGTTATTTTTGTTTAACACAGATTTTTGTCAAGTGTTGCATCTTTTTTATTTATGATATAATTACAACACATTATTAAATATCTGCCGTTATACGGCTTTAAAAATTATGAAAAAAGTAACAATTTATAGTACACCATCATGTCATTTTTGCCATATGGCAAAAGATTTTTTTAAGGAAAAAAATGTAGAGTTTGTAGATTTTGATGTATCTACTGATTTGATTAAAAGAAAAGAAATGATAGATAAGAGTGGACAAATGGGTGTTCCTGTTATTCTTATAGAAGATCAAATAGTTGTTGGTTTTAATCAACCAAAAATCATGGAACTTCTTGATATAAAGGAGTAGTATTTTACTTAGTATTATCGTATTATAAAAGCATTCAGATGTTCTGAATGCTTTTATTTTTGCCCTCGTAGTTCAACTTACCCGCCTATTTGTCCCCGTAGTTAAATGGATATAACTGCTTCGTCCTAAGAAGCTGTTGTCGGTTCGATTCCGGCCGGGGACACAATTTAGACAAATTTGGCGGGTAAAGATAGAACAGTTTCGTACTGAGGTGAGAAATGGGTAAGGTACCCATTCGCAAGGCCTTTTGAGATATCTTTGTAGTCAAAGTATCCAAAAGGTGTACAGCTTCTGTAAGAAGTAGATGCACGTTCGATTCGTACTGAGGGCACTTTTATTTTCCCCTTAAATATGATAAAGTATTTGTAATGGACCCAGAGATAAAAACTATTTTACAAGAGAATTTAAGAATTTCACATGAAAATAATGAAATGCTTATTAATCTTGTAAAGGCTCAAAGACAACAAAAAATCTATAGGATTGTTTACTGGGTAATAATTATTGTTGTGACTATTGCATCTTTTTATTTTGTTGAGCCATATTTAGGAAATATAATAAATCTTTATTCAGGTGGGGCAGGAGATACATCTAACGTTTCTGATATTCTTAAAAATCTTTCAAGCAATCAGCAATCAGTACAAGATTTGTTGAAGTAATTAAAATGTGTTAAAGTTATAAAAATTAAATAAAATGCCTAGATAGCTCAGTTGGTAGAGCGCTCCCCTGAAGAGGGATAGGTCCCCAGTTCAAATCTGGGTCTAGGCACAAACCATAATAAAATATAATTCATATCCTTACTTCAGATGAGGATAGCCAATTTAAATCTGGGTCTAGGCACCAGTTACAATATAATATTATAGTTTTAAGTATTTACTTCAGATGTAGATAGCCATTTCAAGTATAAATCTAGGCACACTAATCATATAAATATTTTCTTTTATCTACTTCACACGTAGATAGCCAGTTCAAATCTGGGTTTAGGCACAATGAGTAATAAAATAAAATCCTCATTCAAATGCTGAATGAGGATTTTATTTTATTATGAAGATTTAATTTTTAGTTTTGTCGTTTTGTTTTTATCAATTTTAGGAAGCTTAATAATAAGTAATCCATGTTTTTCTATTGCTTCAGCTTCTTCTGGATCTATCTCTTCTGGTAATGAAATAGTTCTTGAAAATGATCCCCAGTATAATTCTTGAACAAAATAATTTTCAGAATTAATAGATTGATTTTCTTCTCTTTTTCCTTTTATTGTTATAGTATCGCGAGTGATAATTATATTTAGATTGTCAGGAACAACTCCTGCTACCATTGTTTGAACTATAATATCTGATGGTGTCTGATAGAGATCAATAGTAAGTTCAGCATCTAAATCTTCTTCCACTTTTAATTCTTTTTCATCCTCATCATTTTTACCAGAAGATATATTAAATCTTTTTGATTGTGTTGGTAATTCATCATCTTCCTCTTCTTCGTTTCTAAGGCGAATGTTGCCAGTAAGACGCTCTAAAAATGATTTCTTTTTATTATTCATATATAATTTATTATGCGGCTTTTATAGATTGCCCCATACGTTTTAATTTTTCGAAAATAAGTATATTGATAATCGCGATGACCCATAAAAATCCAAAAACAGAAATAAAGTTTTCACCGCTTCCTTTCATTATAAAAAAATTAAAGATACTATGCAACACGATAGCAAAAATAATTCCGATGAATAAATAAATACCTCTAAATTTATTAAGATAAAACGATAAACCAAGTGCACTTCCAATCATTCCACTAGCTATCGCATGTAATAATGTTGAACCTAAAAATCGTAAATTGCCAGTCATTATCCCAATAATAGTTCCACTTCCGTCAAAAAGTTTCAGTAAATATAAGGTATTTTCAAAAGCTGCGAATCCTAGTGCACAAGTAATAAAATATACAGGATAATCAATAGGTTCATCAATAATATTTGTTCCAAAAACAATAATTGCAACAGCAGCAAATTTTAACAATTCTTCAATAGCAGCCCAAATTACCACTTGAACAGTATTATCCTTTATAAAATTTAGGGAATATTTTTCTAATCCAATAGCTATTAAAACCATAATTCCTCCAGCGAGAAATGTCAGAATTATTAATCCAACTGGTTCAGGATCATCATTATCTTCTTCTTTTAACCAAAACCAAAGCCAAAGAATTGCTGGTACTAGTCCGCCTAAAATAGCGTATAGAAGCATCTTTGGATCTTTAAAAATTTCACTCATGAATTAATTGGGCCATTTTTCAACCATTAATAATTTTTTATTTTCAATAGATAAGATACTCCAAATTTCTTCCGTTACGAATGGCATAAAAGGATGAAGAATTTTTAATATTTTGCTTAAAGTATTAAGTAAAAATTGAGCTCTAGAATTTTTATCTAAATCACTTCCTTTTTCAAATATTTCTTTACTTTCTTCTATTATTACATCAGCAAATCTTGACCAAGTATATTGATATATTTTATCCCCAACTAAATAGAATTTATATTCTTCCATTTCTTTTGTTATCTCTTTTATTAAATTATCTATTTCCTCAATTAAGATTTTATCTGTCTCATTATAAAGAGAATATTTATTATCGTATTTTATATTATTTGTATTACTTAATACAAAACGAGTTATATTCCAAAGTTTATTAGCATAATTTTTATATGCTCTTATTTTATCTTCGCTCATTTTACTATCATTTCCAGGACCTGTTCCTATTATAAGTGACATGCGGACAGCATCTGCTCCGTACTTATTTGATACTTCAAGTGGATCCATAGCATTACCAAGAGACTTACTCATTTTTCTTCCTTGAATATCTCTTACGATTCCTTGTAAATATACAGTTTTAAAAGGTACTTCGCCCAAAATATATGTACTCATAAGTATCATACGAGCTACCCAGAAGAATATTATGTCATATGCTGTTTCAAGTACAGTTGTTGGATGATAAGTTTTAAAGTCAGGAGAATTTAAATCAGGCCAACCTAATGTTGAAAATGTCCAAAGTCCTGAAGAGAACCAAGTATCAAGTGTATCTTCGTCTTGAGTCCAACCGTCTCCTTCAGGGGCTTCTATTCCACAATAAATTTCTTCACCTTTATACCAAACTGGAATTCTGTGCCCGTACCATATTTGTCGAGATATACACCAGTCACGGAGATTTTCTATCCAATTAAAATATACTTTTTCAAATCGGTCTGGAATTATATTTATTCCTCCACCACGAACAGCATCGAGCATTAATTCTTTGAGAGTTTTATTTCCTCGGTTAGCAATTGGTTTATTTACATTTATGAACCATTGAAGTTTTGGAAGAGGTTCGATTATTCCACCTGTTCTTTCAGCTGTAGAAATATTTTGAGTGATTTCTTCTTCTTTTTCCAATAATTCTTTTTCTTTGAGCCATTCGACTATTACATTTCTTGCGTCAGTAGTCTTCTTGCCAATAATATTTTCACCTCCAACTGTCATTTTGGCATATTCATTTATAACTTGTTTTGTTGGAAGATGGTGACGGATAGCCATATCTGCATCTATCTGTGAATGAGCTGGAGTTACACCTAATGCTCCAGTACCGAATTCTTTTTCAACTGCATCATCATCTATAATTTTAATTTCAAGTTTTACTCCACAAAAATTATCAATATTATAGATTTTACCTACATATTGTTTATATCTTTCATCTGTAGGATTTACAGCTACAGCTACATCACCAACTTTAGTTTCAGGTCGAGTAGTCGAAATAGAAATAGGGAAGTCTTTTGAATATTTGAAAGTATACATTTTTGCTTTTCTTTCCTCATATACTATTTCATCATCAGAAATAACTGTTTGACCTTTTGGATCCCAGTTAACAATACGATGTCCACGATAAATAAGTCCATCATCATACATTTTTTTAAATGCGGTACGAACGGCAAAATTTCTCTTGTCGTCTAATGTAAAAGCTTCACGAGACCAATCAACAGAAGTACCCATTTTTTTCATTTGAGAAACTATTGTATCATGACTATCTTTGGCAAATTTATTTACGCGATTCAAAAATTCTTCTCGTCCTAAGTCTGTTTTTCTTTTACCTTCTTCTTTTTCTAATATTTTTTCAACTTTTGATTGTGTTGCGATAGCAGCATGATCTGTTCCTGGTAGCCAAAGAGTTCTTTTTCCTTGCATGCGAGCAAAACGAACCATAATATCTTCTATTGTTAGCATTGAAGCATGTCCTATATGTA
>Ga0302296_1002164_pt1 | contig 13502 bp, 16 predicted proteins | sample III_Fen_N3_1_FD_194546 | JGI IMG/M metagenome (GOLD analysis project Ga0302296, IMG submission 194546) | Peat permafrost microbial communities from Stordalen Mire near Abisko, Sweden - III_Fen_N3_1 | ecosystem: Environmental > Terrestrial > Soil > Wetlands > Permafrost | place: Sweden: Abisko... | reverse complement strand
CACTCCGCACGATAAAAACACCGATTCGGATTTACCTAAAACCAATAAGGTAGATGAAGAACCGGATCTAGACAACCTCAAAAAACACGAGGGCGAAGTAGACGATGCCACCAAAAAGAAAATGAAGGACGAGACGGATAAAGACATTCCGGATGGTCCGAACAAGGATAGTAAACGCAAGGCACTTCTCGCCGCCAAAATCATCGCAGAAGCCAATGACAAAGTTGACACTCCTGTTGCCGCATTGCTAGCCGAATTGTTGCCTCTAAAAGCGTTTAAAGGAGTAACAGGGTTTGGGGCAAAAGAACTTGGGGGTGGTGTTTATCGAATTGTGATGTATGGAAGTGAGTTTGATGTGGATGAGAATTATACGCCAACCCTGAAAGAAAATAAAAAAATATTTAGGGGGGATGATAGTTACGATGGGGAAGATGTTGGCTTCGGATTAAATTCAACTAATGCCGAATCTGCAGATATACAAACTCCATGGGATCACGTTTCAAATAAAGAATCTACACAGTCAAGTCGTTATACTTCATTTGCTGAAGCACTTCATATTAAAGGAGGTGGAGGTGCTGCAAAATTCTCTAACTCTGGAAGTATTCTTAAAGTGGAAACGAATGTTTTAAATGAACTTGAAAAACAAGGACTAATAAAAATTTGGACTCCGGATAAAGTTGCCGATTTAATGAAAAATTCCGGTATTAAAAAAGTGATAAAAGAAGCTAATAATGTTAAAAGACAAATGATTAATAATGGCGAAGTTTTAATAGAAGGATCAATTCCGAAGGGAGTAATCAGTTTAGCCAAATAATAAATAACTTTGATTATGACCCAAGAACAAAAACTGAATATATTAAATCTGCTTTCACCTGAAGATCCGCGCAGTTTTGACACCATATGTCAATTCATTCATGATTCTGATACTGAAGTTTCAGAAAATGCGATTGCCTCTTTAGACGATTACCCAACTGAAGAAACCTTTAATATTTTACTTTCTGAATTGGGTAAATCTTTGTATGATAACAAAATAAGATACTTGTTTCTTGCTTTGAGAAACTTTTATTCTCCGAAACTCGAACCATTTGTAATTAAAGAAATTACTCGAATCGATAAAAACAAAAACATCCTACATCATATTGCGCTTCATTTAAGGTATTTCCCTGCGGATTTCGCTAAAAAAATGTTACGAAAAATCATTACAGATTGTCCAGATAATCAAGTCATTGTTTTTGCAGTAGAAAGCCTAACTTGGTTTAATTCTCTTGACTTAAAAAACGATTGGATAAATCTATCAAGTAACGGGCATCCTTATATTGAACAAATAGCAAATAATGCTATTAAACAATTAAATAATGCATCAGTCCAACCTATTCCGTGGTCTATAGAAACAGATGATGTTAACGCCAGTGATTTACCTAATTTATTTCAATTGGCAAAAGCAAAAGATCATACTGATGCTATTCTGATATCTGCTAGAATCAAAAAACATTTAGACTTTGAGATTTTATTGCCTTCAATAAAATTTGAAAATGAGAATCTTTTTGAAATGCAATTGAATCAGATACTTTACTTGAATCCTGGAATAGATGAAGTAACTTTTGACTACGTAGCAAATATCAATGAGCAATTATTGACAAAACAATACATCTGCAAAATTAGAGTATTCAACGACGAATTTGTAATCGTTGATTAACGAATATCACTAACGCCTTTGACTATAATAGAAGTCTGCTTTATTAACCCAAAACGGCTTGATTCGCACGCTCACTTAGGAAACTAGGTACAAAGACAAATCGAGTAATTTTAAATTAAATAATAAACTAGAATGAAAGAAATAACTCAGATTTTAGCGGATGCAATTGTCGATTCAACCAATTCAGAATGGAAAAATGCTAAACTGATCATTAAACTATTCGGAGGTTCTATTGATAAATTTTTGGAATTTGAATATTTGGATGGAAGTATAAAAACAGCATTTTTGGTTGATCGGGGAAAAGTATCACTTCCCTTATTTAAGTTACACCAATCAATGAATGAAGAAAATAAAAAGCATTGGAATGTTCTAACTTTCCTGTTAGATAATGAAGGGAAATTTGATCTTAATTTTGAGTGGGATCAAGCCATTCAGGATGAATTTGAGAGAGAAAGTCAGTCTTAATAAAATTAATGGCTATACAGAATTAATTATGAATAAATTATTTGAGAAAATTTCGGATTCAGTTGTTGATTCCAGTCAAAAAGAATGGAAAAGTGCTGATGTTATTATTAGTGTACTTGGTGCTTCGGTTGACTATGAATTAAAATTTCATTATTTCGATGATACAATTGAAAGCGAGTTTATGGAAGAAGATGGAACACTTTCAAATTTACTGCGACAGTACCACGATCAAATGAATGAATCAAATCCCAAGCATTGGAATAAATTAATGTTCAAACTTGATTCCTCTGGTAAATTCGAGACTGAATTCGAATGGGATCAAGCGTTACAAGATGATTATGAAAAGAACAGCCGTCTTTAAGAGAATCTATTAATTATTGAATATTTCTTCACTCCTCCCCCAAAAACCGTTCATACGCCTTGATCTTTTCTGCCAAACGACCTGCCAAATAAGCGTTCCCTTCTTTTAATGTATCAAGTAGTAAACGCGCTTCTTCCATATAGGCGATCTTTTTGGCATTGTTCCAATAATAGGGCGGTTGGTAGAGGTTGCAAATGCGATCGGCCATTTTTACAGCCCACACTTCTACCGGCTGTTGTTTGATGCGGTTCAAACTGTCGAGCATTTTTTCCGACTTATCTTCAATTGCGTCGTCTTTCGATAAAGCCAGCACGCCATCGGCTACTTCTTTTCCGAAGAGCTCGGTAACTTGATCGTACGAAAACGGTGTATCTTCAATGGTATCGTGCAAAACCGCGCATTTAATGGCTAAACCGGCATTCATTTCTTCGGTGTGATCGATCGCTTTTAACACTTCAAACACCACGCTACCGATGTGATTGATGTATTCTACCTGCTCGCCGTGGTTCGGTCCGCCGTATTTTTGACCATCGTGCAAACGCGAAGCCAATTGCCATGTTTGTTGTAGTTCGTCGATTGACCAGTTGTGATTGTGTTTCATGTTGATTGTTGAGATCGTTTTGTGATTCAGAACAGCAAGATAATCTATTTTGCACAATCATTCAACTCACCTGATCCAAGCAGGCTTCAAACCTTGCCCAGCTCGTTCCACAATTTCCGTAATCCGCTTTTGACGAGTTTCATCGCGTTTCGCTGAAACAATCCAGTACAGCAGTTGTTTTTTGATCGATTTACTCAAACTTAAAAAGAACTCTTTCGATCCAGCTTGCGAGGTAAACGCCTGCTCTAAATCGTCGGGGATAATCAATTCTTCTACAGCGTCCAAAATGGTCCAGGAGCCGTTTTGTTTGGCAATTTCAATCATACGCAATCCGGCTTCGGTCATGCGACCTGTTTCCATTAAGTGCTGCACTTTGGCTTTGTTGATTTTCGACCACGTACTTACCGCTTTTCGTTTGCTGAAAAACTGGATAGACCGCCCTTCAGTGTGTGGACGTTTGACACTATCGATCCAACCGAAACACAAGGCTTCGTCTACCGCTTCGCTCCAGGAAATGGTGGGAACACCCGATTTTTTTTTATGAAAAATGACCCACACCGATTGTTTTTCCACATGGTTCTCTTCGAGCCAAGCTCTCCACTCCTGTGGGTTTGTGGGGTAAAATTGTTCTTTTTCGTCCATACTTCTCATTCAACGCTCTTGCTGATTTTGACAAACATAATCGCTTCTACTGTCAACCCTATGGCAGTATGATCAACTGTTTTCAAAAAAAAATCATACCCTCAACGCGCCACGGAAACCTCTGGCGGCATAATACGATTCGGCACCGTTGTGGTACATAAACACGCGTCCGAAACGACGATCACAAAAAATAGCTCCGCCGAGTTCTCTGATATCAGCCGGAGTTTTCACCCAACTCGATGTTTTTAAGTCAAACTCGCCCAATAGCTGTAAAGCGCGGTATTCATCTTCGTTCAGCAATTCAATTCCCATTTCAGCCGCAGCATCCAACACGCTGTTGGCAGGTTTGTATTCTTTTCGCGATTCCAATGCCTGGCGGTCGTAGCAATAACTTCTGCGACCTTTCGGACTTTCTGCCGAACAATCGTAAAAAAGGTATTCGTTTTTCGCTTCGTCGAAACCCACCACATCGGGTTCACCGCCGCTTATCTCCATTTCTTCGAGCGACCACAATTTCTCGGGATTCGCTTCCAGTTTGGCTTGTACGTTGATCCACTCTATGCCTTCGTGACGATTCGGGTGCTTTTCAAAACGGGTTTTTAGCATCTTGAGCAATGCACCACTTTGTTCGGGAGAAAGCTCTTTTTTTGTACTGTTCATTGTAACCAATTATTGCGTTAACAGGAATGGTGTTTCAGCTAAAATAATAGAAACCAACATTTTTCAAACTTAGAATGAAGAAAAGGATTGACTCTTTGCCACAGATTTCGCAGATTTTCACAGATAAGATCCAGTAAAACTATTGAAGAACTTTACACTAACGTATCGTTCAAATCTGTGTTCATCTGAGACATCTGTGGCTGACAAATTCATTCATAATCGATCGTTTAGTGGAAAACTTAAAATCAATCATTCAACCTGAAATTGACCTTTTTCAAACCAATAATGAAGAAGAAGATCTACTCTTTGCCACAGATCATCCTAAGTCTGACACGGTTGCACAGATTTTCCTTTACGATTCTTTAATAATATGAGGAACACTTCGCTAACATAGCGTTTAAATCTGTGGTTATCTTTGTTCTTTTTTTCTGATCAAGTATTCATTTACGTCATTCAACCCTTTGCCATCAAGGATTTGCTGCATGCATTTTTCCACCCGTTCCTCGCGAGTTTTAGCTTGCTTGGGTTGCGAAAAATGAAGTAAATACGCACGTTGTCTACCCGGAGTTAAGGCCTCAAAAGCCATTTTCAAAGCAGGAAGTTCATCCAGTTTCCGTTGAAATTCTTCAGAAATAGGAAACTCTGTGGTCTTTTTAAGGGGTACTTTCAAACCGGCTTTTTCTACTTCTACCGCTTCATGAATGTATGCTTTCAAGACGGGAGTCAACGCTACGATTTCATCAACGTTTGTAAACCGAATCTGTCGGGCCGACTGCACATTTTCTGTTTGTTGAATCAAAATTCCATGGGTATCTTTCAGCAAAACACCTTTGAATAGCAACAAAGCGCAGTATTCCTTGAACACATGGATGAGTACGATATTGCTTTTCCCGAAAGTATAAGACGGACATCCCCATTTCAATTCTTCGGTGAGGCCACAATCGAGCACGAGCGTTCGTAGTTTTTCCAGTTCTTCGTGCCACTGTTTGGCTTTGTGAAAATAAAAATCAACCTTCGGGTTCATGTTTTGCGCTTATTGGTTTGTTTGTAAGATTTTTCTTCCTGCTGGTCTGAATTGCCAAGATACAAAAGTCAACACAAGCAGCAACAACGAAGGAAGTATTTCCGTTACAGGGCTTCCGGAGGCTAAGTGTGAAAATGCTGCACCCGACATCGCGAAGAAAAAGCCCGCATACGCCCATTCTTTGAGAATTGGAAACGTTGGAATCAAAACCGCCACTACTCCCGCTAGTTTCAAGATGCCCAGCAACGTTAGTAAATAAGCCGGATAACCCAATAACTTGAATTTGGTTACCTCTTCTTCCATTTTTAGTAATTGGACGATTCCCGTTGAAACCATTCCCAACGACAACCAGATGGTCGAAATCCAATAAATGATTTTAGTTGTTTTTGTCATAATACGCTCATTAATGGAAAATTGAAAATGTAAAATTTTAAAGTTCGGATTTACCTAATTTCACGGAGCTTACTTCATTTCCAGTTTTCCAAAAGCCCCCTTTTCAATTTTCAATTTTACATTTTCATTTGATCATTAGTTGTTCCAATCGGTTATGCGCCATATTGATCCCTTGTGCAAACGGCAACTGCAAGATCTGATCTCTTACTGTAACCGATCGGTAAATGACGTGCATTGTGAGTTTGCTGCGGCCATCCGTCAACGATTCAAATTCGAGAAACTCAAGCTGCGGACCAAATTGGGCGTTCTCCATTTCAAACGTTCGGGTAATGCGTTGGTTCAAACTAAATTCGTGAATTACGCCATTGAATCCGTGTTTGTTTCCCATCGGATCGGTTGTTTCAAACCGGTAACCGCCGTGTTGTTTGTTTTCCAATTTCAGCACTTTCGTTCCCATCCACTGCTCCACAATCTCAGGTTCCACATAGGCCTTAAAGAGCAATTCAACGGGAATGTCAAATTCGCGTGTAATCACCAATTCCTGTTCACCGTCTAGGGCGTTGATTTTCGTTTTCAATTCCATGTCGTATCTATTTCTGTTGGTTTTTCATAATGGCTTCCAATTTGTTGAATCGGTCATCCCACATTTGACGGAAGGGTTCAATGAAATCAGCTACTTCTTTCATCTTTTTTGCATTGATGTGGTAATAAATTTCGCGGCCGTTTTGGTGTTGTTCCAGCAAATCGCACTCGGTAAGGATTTGGATGTGCTTGGAAATGGTTTGCCGCGACGAATCAAAATTCCCGGCGATTGCAGTTGGTGTCATTGCCTGAAGTGCCACCAATGTAATGATTGCTCTCCGGGTTGGATCGGCGATTGCTTGAAAAACGTCTCTTCTTAATTCCATTATGCAGTTATTTGACTGCAAATATATATGCAGTTATTTGACTGCGCAATAATTTCCCCTATTTTTTTTTAAAATACATAATTAAGGCAAGGTCTATAGGTGCTGTAACACGCACTATTTAAACACGTTAATCGATTGAAAATCACAAAAAAAGAAAAAAACTTTGTTTATGACCGATCGGTCACTTAATTTTGTTTCGTGATTCGATTCAATAAAGAATAGAAGAATCTTTAATGCTAGATCTATGACAAAAGCAGCGCGAACAAAACAACTGATTATTGACAAAACCGCACCTCTTTTTAACTCAAAAGGAATTGCAGGAACATCACTCAGCGAGATTTTAGTAGCAACAAAACTTGCTAAAGGAAGTTTGTACGTTCACTTTGAAAACAAGGAAGCCATTGCGCATGCAGTCGTAGATTATTACGTGGAGAAAAAACGTGGCTTTTTAGATGCGACATTGAATGGAGCCGGGAGCGCAAAAGAACAACTATTCTCCTACATGGATTTGGTTCTTCATCCTGTTAACTCACTGTTTGTGGGCGGATGTCCGTTCTTGAATTTCGGAATGGAGTGCGACGATACGGATCAAATCATTCGTCAAAAAGTAAATACCATTGTTGCAACGGTACAGCAACGATTGGCAGAAACAATAAAAAACGGAATCAAAACCGGTGAATTTGACGCCAATTGGGATCCGGAATTGACTGCGTTGAAGTTCTTTGCCATGGTGCAAGGAGCAGTTATGATCTCGCGTGTTTCAGGCGATAAATCTACCATAAAGCTCATTTCACAACTCTTGAAAGATGAAGTAAACAGACACTCAACCTAATTTTTTTACACTAAAAATGACCGATCGGTCAATTAATATTCACTCAATCTATTCAGATAAGTAATCATTAATAAAAAACAGAATGGAAACATCAGAATCATTAGCATCAGAAACAGGATTCCCCAGCGGATCAGAAAATGTGCTGTATACTGCAAACACCCATACCACAGGAGGTCTGGAAGGTGCTTCACGCAGTTCAGACAGCCGATTAGACATCAAACTATCTGCCCCGGGAGGAGCGGGAAAGGGAACAAATCCGGAACAATTATTTGCGGCTGCTTGGTCGGCTTGCTTTATTGAATCACTTGGTATAGTTGCACGTCAAAACAAGATAATCCTTTCATCAAACGCATCCATCAATACGGAAATTGATTTATGTAAAGCTGACAACGAACACTTCTTTCAAGTGAGGTTATACATTAGCCTCCCCGATTTGGATGCGCGCATTGCACAGTCCTTGGTTGAATTGGCAAAATTAACGTGCCCCTATTCAAAAGCTACAGAACAAACTATTAAAACCGAATATCACCTAATCTAACGAACATGTAAAGGTTGGTGCTGTTTTCATCCAAAGCAGAATCAACCTTTAACCGTTTTAAAAAGCCAATAATTGAACACAACAACAACAAACAGATGAAAGAAAAAATAACGTTTGCTTTAATCATGGGAATCATCACTACAGGTGTTATTTCCTTTACGCTCATTAGTATCAACGTCGGTTATTCCGCACGATTCCTACCCATTTGGCTTAAATCATGGATGATGGCATACCTAATTGTAGTTCCGGTAATTTTACTGGTTGGACCACGTGTACAATCATTGGTATCGCTACTGTTTAAGCAAAAGTAGGTTCACTCCTCCTCCATCACTTCATTTACCCTGTTGGGACAAGTGACACAGAATTCGGTATGCAAACCCGCGTTATCCATCACCTGGAATGGGATTCCGTATTCTCCGTAAAAGAGTTTGCACCATTCAGAGGATGATAATCGGGACTTGGCTTCCAGTAACAAGCGGTGAAATTCCAGTTCGAACAACAATTCGTCATTGCCACTGAGGTAGGAACTGTGCACATAGGCTAAAGGAAGGTACAGTTTCAGTACTTCGTTGTCGTAAAGAAAGCCTTGACACAATTCAACTGCCAACGGAATGTTCTTGAAATAACAAGCCATTTGCGCTAGTCTGACTGCCGTTTTCGGGTTCAATTGATCGTTCTTGCGGTAATATTCGACCAGTTGAATCAAACTCGAATTCACAATATCCGTGTAAACATATACCTGCTCGGGGTCAATGTTTTCGCACAGCGTATTGATGATGTTTAAATTGGCTTTGCAGGCATTTAGCAACAGAACCGAATCAGGATGGTAAGCATTCAACAATCCGTTTAGTCGATTCAAGGCTTTTTCAATATCCGGATTTTCAGGTGTATTGGCGTCGCCCTTGCGTTCAATCCGTTTCACCAATAAACAGGCACTGAGGTAGTGAAATTCGGGTGTAAGATGCTCCGCTGCACCGCATTCTTTGAAAATGGATTCCACTTGAGCTTCCAGCCTACCCAATTGCGTTTTGTCGGCTGTCAATCGCTGGTAATCGTAGTGATAAAAAGCAACATCATGCTCTAGGTGATGCGACATGCCGCCAACAAACTTCGGAATTTCAATTTTCAGGAAATCGCTTTTACTCAATGTGTCTACTCGCGATAAATAATACGCTTTTTCGTACAAGCTTTCCAAGGCATTCGGATCCGTGCATTGAAGCTGCTTTTCGTCGTCTTTGTAAAACAGGTTTTTGAGATCGCGCTGAATGTAATAATAAGCCGTTCTCGGACTAAGTTCTTTCACAGCAACGATTTCCACCTTTACTTTTCGTTCCTGACCCAAGATTTCCGTCGGTTTTTCATTCTTCGGGTTAGAAAGGTATTTCGAAATGTCACTTTTCGAGAGCGGATACAAAAAGCTCCATTTCGGATGATTCTTGACAGCCTGGTAAAAATGCTCCCACGCCACTTGCGATTGAATGCTGTACTGAGTCGTTGGTTCGGTCAACGATTTCAATTGTTCCAAAATAGTTGCCGCCCGCTGCTGGTGAAGGTTTTCATTGGTTAAACTATCACCTTCAACGGAACAATAGCCGTGAATGCGAATACTTTTGATGGTTAAATGCTGTTGCTCAATGTAGCTGATAGTATTGTCGAGTACTTTACCGGAAGTAACGGTTTGTCCCGCATCGTAGAAAAGTTCGAGTGTATCGGCGAAGTGTTCCAGTTTAAATACATAATTGTTCACCGGAACAGGCGGTAAATAATCCACGGTGACCAATTCGGTGACCAATTCTCCGGGATAGTTGGTCAAGAATAACACATGGCAAATTTGTTTGTTGTGAATGTACATGAGGTTATGATTCCACCAGCCATTGAGGTCTTTGGGAACTTTCCCGAGTTTGATTTCAAAGTACTTGGCATCAAAATTCACCAGTTTATACTGCCCGAAACGCTTGAAAAAAGAAACGGAATCGGCTGTAAGAATGTACTTTACAAACGACAGATTCTTCACCTTTTTGCGTTTCTTAAATCCTTTGATCAGGTCATTGCGGTAAACAGGTGCCAATACTTGTCCTGAGGTACGTTTTTGCGCGTTTCTTCGGCTAGGCTCGTCTTCATAAGCCGGATTTCCGCAAGCGAAGGCATCAAAAGGAACAATTTCAATAGCAAATCCGTCGTGCTTGTTGCGAATCAATTCCTTTACGAAGTCGGCATTTTCAACCCGCAAGATGAAATAGTTGTTGCTAATGCGCACCGACATAGGCGGATATTGTTCCCACGTCTGTTTACATTCTTCACACTGCTCGGTTTTATCATCGCGCAAATCGTGCGGATACGGAAGATCAAGGTACTTTTTAGCCGTGAGTACTTTCAACGAATCCTGATTCAATTTCGAATACGGAAAAAATACATCATTCTCCGGAAAAGAATAGCTGTACAACACCTGCGCAAACTTCTGACAGGCATAAATGCGTTTCAATTTCGGATCAACGGCAATGGCGAGCCCGGTCACCTGATAGTCAGGATCAATGATGTTCTTGAAATGACCTTTCGAATTGACCCAAGAATACACCAAACTGCGCGCTATTTCTTGGTAATTGGTGGTTTGAAACGTCTTATCTTTCACCTTCACCGAGGCGTTGTAAACCGTATAAACGATGTTTTCTCCCACGAAATAATTTTTCGGAGCACCGTAATAATTTGCCCTATCCTGTGGTGTTAAAAACTCCTTTTTCTCGTGTTCTTCATGACTCAATACGCCTTTCGAAACAAGGTAATTTGCATGGTGATTGGAAGCCACATACAAGATAGAATCGTTGAACAAAGCCGGAAGATTGTTCGCCAATCGGGTAGAGTCGATAAGGGTTTTGATTTCATGTTCCAGTAACTTCTTATCGATTCCTGAAGGATCTATCTGCGCCAAACACAGCGGTACTAAGCCGAATAGAAATCCGACCAAAAGCATGAGTTTACCGTGTAATGTTTGCATGGTGATGTACAGGTATGTCCGGTTTGACTAAAAGTAAACAATTTAAGAACTCATGTTCCCACATTACTAACGCATCATCCTCTTTATGCGTTCCCAGAAAGTAATTGATTTGGTCGATTCATCTAAAACATCGGTCTCTTCTTCCGTGCGTTTGGTCTGTTTCTCCTCTGTCTCAACAGGATCTGAAACCGTCGCTTGCTTTATTACCGGAGGAATATTGAGGTCTTTGATGAGGTCGAGGGTCCACCCCTTTTGTTCCATCGCTTGCCTGAAATTGTTTAAAAAGGTAGGCAAATCAAATGGCAAACGGTTGGCGTTGGTTATTAAAGTAGCTTTATCAAAATAAAGAATGGGGCGACCATTGTATTTTCCATCGAGCCTGTCATGACGCCAGTATTCCCAAGTTTCTTCCAGCGTATTGTCAGGAAATAAATACGCAATATCATAGGTCAAAAAGCTCCGTAGTTTACTTAAGTCCACGTTATCGGTTTTGCATTCATTGAGTAACGCTTGAAATGACTTTGCCAACTCTTGCTCATCAAACGCGGGGTGATTCACCAAATGCGTCAGGTCAAATAAATCTTTGAATCGTGGTCGCACGAGTGTTTGGTGAATTTTCCAAGACACCTGCAAGCTCAACGGAACCGTATTCGGAATAATAAATCCTTCTCCCCGGATAGGTCTGTATTCCAATGAAACGGGAGGTTGCTCTATATCGAGGTTAAACGAAATATCCACATGCAAATCAACATCCGTTTCATCGACCCAACATTTCAAATCGGTATTCACCGTTGGAAAATCATCGGCCATGGCATAGTCAATCATTCTCCAAAAATCGTTTTCCCTGAAACTTCTGAATGTTACACCATCATCCAAATCAAGTTCGGTGATCGCAGTTACCCAATCACTGAAGAGCTCGTTTGCAATAAGATGGCTGGTTATTTTATGCATGTACACCCAATCAAGGTCTGCCGGAATGCGGTCACCAGGATACTGAAAATATTGGCGTGTAACGTAGCTTCCTTTCAACATAAAAGGAGAATTGATCATGGAAGCTCTGCGGATAAATGCTTCGTATGCGATCATTTCACGTTTTCGGTACTCTTCTGCTTCCATTTGCTCATTTATTGTGGCAACCAACCGTTATCTAAAAAATTGTTGTTGTCGTAAATACAGTATTCCGACTGCTGTTTGAGGATCTTCCAATGGCCTTTTGTCAAGTCTGCAGTCAAAGCAGTAATTCGTTCTTCGAATCGTGCTTTTGTTCCGAATTCGCGCAGGGTAATAAACCGTATGGTCGATTCGTTTCTGAGTGCGTTTAACGACAAATGAACCTCATGTTCTTCACAAAGAGTGAGTAATTGATCCATTTGTTCGTAGTTGAGTTTACAATGCCATTCGAAGTAATGATCAAAGTTTGATGAATGATTTTTTAGAAGATCGGCATCTTCCGACGAAACCTCAATTTTCAATCGCTTCACCGGAAATTCCAGACCATTCATTGTGTGAGAAATTTCGGTTGCGGCCGCTAAAATATGATCGAAATGCGCCGCATAAATAACCTTGCTAAACATGGGTTGATGGATATAATCGCCTTTTGCCAGTTCGATCATCAAAGGTTTGGCAGATTGGGCGGTGCAGAAATCCACAAAATCAGTTTGACGACTCAACGATAAATGATCGGTCGTTATGTGGATTTCAAATGGAATTTCGGTATCAAACATACTTTCGCATTCGTAGCCTTTTACAATTTAGGCGCACTCATTGAGTAACGAAAATAATCATTTCATTGATTTATTAGCGGTTTCTTGATCCTGTCATCCAATCATCAAAAAAGCGCAACCGGTTACCCTGTTACGCCTCTCTATCAAAACTTACTTTTTAATTGTTTGTTGGTTCTTGTTGAAGAATTGCGATAAACTTCTGATCAGCAATTATTCATAGGTCTTCCCCAATTTCTTTTGCGCCTTTTCGGCTCTTTTTTCTTTCAAATTTTTAGCCGCCGGTTTTTTCTCCGACTTCTGCTTAGTATCTTTTTCCTTGGCCATCGTTTTCGTTTTTTGCATTAAAGCAAGACATCGTTGGGATAGAATTTCTATTTCGCGTCGTACTTTTAAGTTCGCATGAAGTTACGTCAATACCAAAGCAGATGTATTACAGATAACCATAGCATTGTTACATAAATCTCACTTATTTCATCATTCAAATCATAACAACAAAAAAGAGGAAGTAAAAACTCCCTCTTTATTTGTTGATCAGACCTGTTTTAGTCTGTTTGGTAGTAGTTTATTTTAGTTGTAAGCCACAGTTACATCAAAAGAACCTGTGTATAATCCTACCGGTTGGTTGGCATCAACGTTCAATGTAGCTCCCACTTTCAATGCTGATTC
>Ga0302296_1002161_pt1 | contig 13512 bp, 16 predicted proteins | sample III_Fen_N3_1_FD_194546 | JGI IMG/M metagenome (GOLD analysis project Ga0302296, IMG submission 194546) | Peat permafrost microbial communities from Stordalen Mire near Abisko, Sweden - III_Fen_N3_1 | ecosystem: Environmental > Terrestrial > Soil > Wetlands > Permafrost | place: Sweden: Abisko... | reverse complement strand
TAACTACTGCTTCATTGGTAACGTATCCTTTGGTTTTACGTCCTATCAATTTTAGTCCTTCCTGTAATCGGGACCCAATCAAACGGGGTAGCCATTCGTGAAGTGGAGACGATATTAATCCTGGCCGGTAAGAAGATTGTGGCAGATTTACACTTTCCCGGTTATTCACAAAATCAGAAAGACGTTGTGATGGAGCAAATTGTGTATTTCCTGCCATTGCAAAGCACAGCTTTTCGAGATCTTCCTGAAACTGAAGACCTAAAAACATACCTGAACCATTTTTACTAATTGGCAGATCTTCGGGTCTTATCTCAACGACCAGACCGGAATTGGCAAAATGACCTCCTCTGTCGGAGGTCGACATACCGTTCACGACAAGTTCTCCGGGAGCTGTGGCTGCCGGCACCACCATTCCTCCGGGGCACATGCAGAACGAATAAACACCCCGCTCGTTAACCTGTTCAACGAACGAATAGGTTGCAGCAGGTAAATAATCCCCTCTTTGAATGCCGTGGTATTGAATCCTGTCAATCAATTCCTGAGGATGTTCAACCCTGACTCCAACTGCAAATGGTTTAGCCTCAAGAAGGATCCCCTTTTGATGAAGCATTCCGTAAATATCTCTGGATGAATGACCCGTAGCTAAAACAACGGCTATACCCTCAACAGAAGAACCACCTTTTAATACGACCCCTTTTGCCTCCTGATTCCGGATAACCAGATCTGTAATGCGTGAATTAAAATGAATTTCACCACCAGCATTAAGAATACTATTGCGGATGGCTATGATAACCCGAGGCAGAACATTCGTACCAATATGAGGATGAGCATCAATTAAGATTTCATCCTGGGCGCCATGGAAATTTAGAACCTCAAGAATTTTTCTCACATCGCCCCTCTTTTTCGATCGGGTATATAGTTTTCCATCAGAAAAAGTACCAGCTCCGCCTTCGCCAAATCCGTAATTAGAATCGGGATCGACAATATGTTCACCATGAATGGCTGCGATATCCCGCTTGCGATCGCTGACAGTTTTCCCACGTTCAAAAATCACAGGCTTATAACCAAGTTCAATTAGCCGAAGCGCAGCAAATAATCCCGCAGGACCTGCTCCAACAATCACAACCGGCAATTTTTTTGAAACATCGGGGTAGCTAAAATTCGGCCTTTCGGTTGATGGACAATCTTCATCGATAAAGATATCTAATGCCAGGTTGATCCGGATATTTGGATTACGTGCATCAATTGACCGGCGTCTGATAACAAGATTATGAATGCGTGTACTTTCAATTTTCAGGTTTTCCGAAACAATTGTTTTCAGCTCCGCCAAATCATGCGCCTGAGCAGGTGATACCACAATATTTAGTTCCTTTTTCAATGACAACAGATTTTCGGGATTTAAATTACCCTTTGTACGAAAACTTCAAAAAAAAGATTCACAATTTAGTAAAGAGGCGAAGATGATTTATTCAAAATAGAAAATCAAGGTGAAGATATTTGAATCTAACTTATTGAATATAAATCCATAATAAGGAATAGGCTTCTCCGGATCTGAATCATGCCGAATCAGGTTATTTAATCCATACGAAAAGCGAAATTCGGCCGTAAAACGAAAATATTCGAGGTAAGAATCAATCCCAAGTCCAATTTCTGCATATCCTCCGCTCTTTTTCAGGTGCACAACACTTTCCGAAATCCTTTTATTCTCAAGATCCTGCCTGTAGGCCATTCCCAAATAAATAAAAGGGCGCGAATTAAAGTAACGGAAACCTTTGTACCTTATTCCAACAGGAAGATCGACATAGGAGGAGGGGGTAGTAAGATAAGTGTTTTCATCCATTCCTGGACTTTGGCTGATTACTTCAGGACTAATCGGAATATAATATTTAAAACTCCGGCTTCCAAGCGACATTCCAGGGGTAAACCTCAGATCAAAGTCGCGGTCGATCCTAAAATTAACGACACCACCTACCGTGAACCCGGGAGAAATGGTATAAATATTCGCCACAAATTTTGTATTGTTGTTGTAATATTTAAGTGCCTGTGTTTTAAGGTCCGGATTATTGGCAAAGACCGGATTATCTAAAACATCATTATAATTTGTGATGCGGTAATCCATTGTATTAAGCCCAAGATAGAAGCCAAAATGGACTTTGCGGTCATCAAAGTGGGTAAGATTGTTCACATCTCTTAGCTGAGCTAAAGAGCGAACCGATCCTACGAATAGGGTAAGGATAACTACAACGTATTTTAGTTTGAGAAAATTCAATACAAATTATTATCAAAGAATATATACAACAACTAGTCAATAAATTTAAAATTTATTCATCAGAACTTCGGGTTTACTTCAGCCCGGTGTAAATTGTTGAAACACCAAAAGTTTGCCGGCATTGCATTGTCTGATTGAATCCACTTTCTTTTAAAACCTTTAAAAATTCCTCGCCATCAGGGAATCGTTCAACCGACTCTGGCAGATACCGATAAGCCGATTTGTCATTCGAAAATAATCTGCCTATGCCTGGGAGGATGTAAAACGAATAAAAACTATACAACTGTTTTACAGGGAAATGCATTGGTTTCGAAAACTCAAGGATACAGATTATGCCGCCTGGTCTAAGCACCCGATAAAGTTCGTCAATCCCCTTCGATAGATTTTCAAAATTACGAACGCCAAAGGCAACGGTGACTGCATCAAACGAATTATCTAAAAAAACCAGCTTTTCAGAATCTCCCTTTTGAAGAATTATTTGATGACCCAGACCCCTCTTTTCGATCTTGGCCTTTCCAACAGCAAGCATCTCTTCCGAAATATCTATTCCGGTAATTCTTTGAGCCCCTGTCTTAAGCGCTTCGATGGCAAAATCACCGGTTCCCGTAGCTACATCAAGGATATCGGAGGGAGAATATTTCATCAACAATCGGATTGCTCTCCTGCGCCAGACTTTATCGATCCCAAAAGATAAAAAATGGTTCAAAAAATCATATTTCGGGGCAATCTTGTCAAACATCTCGGCTACCTGCTCTTTTTTCCCTTTTGCAGAATCAATGTACGGTTTTATAACTGCCATATTGGTTAATCTTCAACTTCACCGACAATTCCTTTGTCAACAAATCCCAAAGATTTATCATCGATTCGGATTTCCCCTTTCGTGATATGCCCAAGGGTCATCACCGGAATTTTCCGATCAAATAGGTAATCAACAAATTCATCCTCTTTCTCATCCTCTACCGTGACAACAATCCGCCCCATTCCCTCGCCAAAAAGGAAAGCATCAGTTCTGATTTCGGCATCAGTCGTGATATCAAAACCCAACTCATTGGGTAAAGCATCGCGCAAAAGGGTAAAAAACAGACCTCCAATTCCAACAGGGCTTGCAGAAACAATCAGATCTCTATTAATCAACTCTTTCATCGCTGTCATTAACTTGCTTTCAAATGCAAGGTTAAAGTGCATTAACGGCCATTCTTTAATCTCATGAAAGTGATCAAGGTATTCGGAAGCGTTGATATCATTAAATGATTTGCCAATCAGCAAAATATTATGCCCTTTTTGTTTAAGCTTTGGAGTTAATACCTGATTATGGTTTTTAAGTTTCCCGACAAGGCTAACAATCAATGAAGGAGGCACAAGACTTTCCGAATCAGAATAATCATAAAATATTTTTCTGTTTGGAAATTGTAAATTAAAAGCAGCTGCGGCAGCATCAAGGCCTAAACGGGCAGCCATGACCATCTCCTCGGCTATCGGGCTAGCAAATTCCACATTATTGAGGAAAGCACTCATTGCAACTGGTTCTGCACCATAACAAACCAGTCGTCTTACCGCCTTAGCTACAAGTATCTGTGCCGCGATATAAGGATCGACCGACAAACGCCTGTAATCGGCATAAACCGTTTGCGAAAAGAGTGTTCCATCCTCATCAATCTGAAAAATACCGGCACCGCTGAGGTCCTCCTTCCCGATCTGTTTCGAATCGATAGCAGGAGCAGCAAATTCATTAAAAATATTTACCGGTGACAGATGGGGAATTGCAACCATTGAATAGATCACATTTCGTAAATCATCGGGTTCAGGAACCTGATCGATGGTGAAAACTTTACTTTCCACTTCAGCCATTTTATTATCCGTATCAGCCATTTGGTTCTATTTATTAAAAAACAAGGCAAATTTAATGGATTAAATTTAACGGAGGCATTATTGGTACTTTATAGTCATCGTTTTTTATATTATTTTAGCAGGATAAAAAATACAATTCGATGAAGAAAACAGCATTAATCACCGGTGCAACTTCCGGTATCGGAAAAGCTACCGCCCAAATACTTGCCTCGAACGGATACGATCTGATTATTACAGGACGGCGTGAAGAGTTATTAAACAATCTTTTGGATAGTTTAAGCAAAGAAACCAATGCTGAGATTTTGCCGCTTTGTTTTGATGTTCGCGATTTGGCTCAGACCGAAAAAGCGATCAGTTCACTCACGGGAAAATGGGAAAATATTGATGTTCTTATCAATAACGCCGGACTTGCCGTAGGCCTCGGACCGGTTCATACAGGTGTAGTCGACGACTGGGAAAGAATGATTGACACCAATATCAAAGGTCTTCTTTACATTTCGCGTTTAGTCTCTCCACGGATGGTTGCCAAAGGAGCTGGTCATATCATAAATATATCGTCAATTGCAGGTTATGAAGCTTATGCCAATGGCGCAACCTATTGCGCGACGAAACATGCAGTGATGGCCATCACCAAAGCCATGCGGATTGAACTGCTACCATTTGGGATCAAAGTAAGTTCAATCAGTCCGGGGATTGCTGATACCGAGTTTTCTACCGTACGTTTTAAAGGAGATAAAGAAAAAGCTGACAATGTTTATAAAGGTCTGACGCCACTTTATGCAACCGATATTGCTGAAGCGATTCTTTTTATGATAACCCGACCAGCTCACGTTAACATCGACCAAATGTTGATTATGCCAACCGACCAGGCAAGCGCCCGAGATTTTCGCAGACAGTAAAGTTTCCGACTGTTTTTATGGTTGATTAGTCATAATGGAAACGACATTTAACGATAAGCACCTCATTTTCTCTTACTTGATATATGAGACGGTGCTCCTCATTAATTCGACGAGACCAAAATCCCTTGTATTTATACTTTAAAGGTTCAGGTTTACCTGTCCCTGAAAATGGATTTCTTGATATTTCTTTTAGCAATTCATTGATTCTTCGTGCTATTTTCTTGTCTGTCTCCTGCCAATAAACGTAGTCTTCCCAGGATTCATCAACAAAGACATATTTCATGGCTCAATCAGTTCTTTAATAAAAGATTCTCCATTCCTTAATTTTTCAATGGCAGAATCAAGTCTTATTTCGTTTGCTTTTGAAGACAGTTCGTAATGGGTTGCATTGAGTGAATTGTATTCAGCTAATGACATAATAACTATACCACTATTTTTCCCCCGATTGATAATCAAGGTTTCAAAGTTTTCTGTCACTTTGTCAAGATAACTTTTAATGTCTTTTCTAAAATCTGAAATTGTTGTTGTAAGCATAATACTTTGTATATTTGTACATTCTAAAGTACAAATATATGTACAAATAAATCGTTTTGCAATTTAAATATAGATTTTTCAGAGTAGGCTTAATTTTTCGCTGACTTCTTTTTATGAAAAGTGTAAACAACATTACCACTTTTATCGACAAAATAAACCGAGAAGAGATCTTTTGAAACGGAACAGACCGTAAAGCCTAACGTCTTTTTTACAAAACGCGTATAAAACCAGGGTGTCGCAATCCTTGGAACAGAACCACCATTTGAAGTAGTAAAATAATCAAAACCATCCCGATGGACATGCTCAAATTTGTGAATATGTCCGCTAAAATATAGATCGACTTTATATTTTTTCAAGAGAGGGTCGACGTATTTAATTAATTCATAGGTACTTCCTTGTCCAAAATCGGAAGTATAGATAGGGTGGTGCCCGATTACAATTTTCCACTCTTCGTGCGATACCCGAAGTACGCTGTCGAGAAAGGCCACTGTTTTTCGCCAATCCTGTAACTTCACACTGTGATATTTCGGATCTTTTTTATACTTTTCGACGAAAGGTGAAGTATCGATCATCACGAAGCGAACTGTAGTCGTACTATCGATTTTTTTGACAAACGTGTAGTCTCTTGCCTCCATTTTCCAGTGTGGATTAATCGCAGAATAATCAACCGGAGCTTGTGGATTGCCAATGTATTCATGGTTTCCATCAATCGGGAAAACATCAACTTTCATAAACGGGGAGGCAAAAATCTTGGCCGTCATCAATGGCCATAAAGAGTCTTCAACACTTTTCACGCCATCATTGTGAAAAAAGTCACCGGATGAGATAATAAACCTGGGTTGAACAACGGGTGCCAGTTTATTTAAAATTGCTGCTACTGAATCATTTCCATAGTTAAGGGTTTCGCCCATGTCTGAAATGATAAAAAAATTGTAGTTGGAAGCTTTTGGAAGTGACTCCGGCGTTTGCTTCGAAGCACAACCCATTACGAGAAATAACAATATCAAGACTACCCACAACTGTTTTGAAAAAAGACTTCCCATATCAACCTTCGTTTTTAAAAGCCAAATACTCCATTTCATCCGATATATTTTACAAATATAAATCCTTTAACGAAGTTTTAACGATAAGGTTGCAATCTCTCCCTTATTTCGCGCCATGTTACCAGTTGAATGTTGTTTTCATGAATAATAGTCCGACATTCTTTGCTCGTAAAGAAATCGTAATCAGCCTGCCGCCATGCAGAATTATAATCGGGTTGTCCGGCAGTTAACAACTCCATTTCCTTATCCTGCAATGCAGGATGTACCAAAAGACAATTTAATCCGGGGTTTAGCGTTTGAAGTATGTTCTGGTAGTAATTTCTTAATCCGTTTTTTGCACGGCGGGGAGTTGCAATAACAAGCTGATCAACTTCGATCTCTTTTTCAGAAAGAAAAGGTCTGATATCATAGTGAAACCATTTCTTAATCTTTACGCGGTTAAGTAAGACCGGCAAATCATATTCGCGCCCCAACTGCATATAAATATTCAAGAATTCCGGATTTATGATTCCGGCAAACATGTGACAATCTAAATGAGTAGGATTCAATCCAGCAGTCATTGCCATTTCAATCTGGGCACGCATCTCTTGCTCAACTTCCGGCATTTGCGCCTTCCGCTCGAGTTCTTCACGTGTTTCAAAAAAAAATCCATTGGAATCGGTCAGAGAAGGCACTTTATTGCCAAGCACTGGTCTCCATTGATAACCTTTCCATTCGCTAGTTAGCGTCAGGTGAATTCCAATATCAAAATCCGGATGTAATCTCGCATAATCGACCATTTCAAGTGCAAAAGGGCAAGGCATCATTATGCTACCTGAGGTCCCGCACCCATTTTTCAGGGCTTGAATGCTGGCAACATTCGTTGAATTAGACAAACCCAAATCGTCTGCATGCACAATCAACAATTTGGTATTCAATGGATATCCCAATCGTTTTAGATTTATAATACCTGAATTGAATTGAAACAAAAAGCGGAAAAAACGGATCATAACCAGGACGTTGTTATCTGCTTAAGACCTTTCATCCATTGTTTCCGTTCGATAACGGTCAATCCAAAGATATTATAGAGTGTATTGATTAATATCGAGTGTTTTCGCTTCATTCGCAGGGGACCCCTTAAATGGGCAAAGATAAAATCACAGTGTTTGTGATTGACAAAATTTATTGTATGCCGCTTAATTTCTTTGGTAGTACTTCGTTGTCTCGAATAATGATGAATCCTGTAATAGAATCCGATGGAATCAAGCCTGTGAACGTGCCCCCCATTTTTGAGCATCGAAATCCAAAACTCCCAATCTTCCCATCCACCAATCAATTCGGCCGAATATCCACCAGCAGCTTTCCAGTCTTCCTTTCTGAACATCGCGCAACTAAAAATCATATTATCGATGGCCAGTTTTTTGAGCGAAAACGGTTTCAGATCCCAAATCCCTGTTTTCATTCCAAAATATTCAGCTTTGCAGAATACGACTTTGATGCCCTGATTATTTTTCAGAACCGCAACAGCTTGTTCAATATATTCGCTCGAAATTTTGTCATCGGCATCCAATGGGAGGACAAATTCGCCCCTTGCCTCTTCTATCCCACAATTACGGGCACATGCCGGACCCTGATTGTCCTGATAAATGTAAAAAACGTTTTTATGTCTTTTGATGATATCACCGGCAACTTTACCGGAATTATCGGTCGAACCATCATCAACAATAATGATTTCTATATTTGAATATGTTGAAGCCAATACAGAATTGACAGCCTCCAGAAGATATGCACTGTGGTTGAAACATGGAATAACGACACTGACCAAATTCTGTTCAATCATAGATTAGAAAAATATTACCAAAAACATATTCGACAAAGACATTTAATTCATAAGGTTTATTTAGCACGCGACAATCTAAACTCATAAAGGTTTAATGGTTCAATATTAATATTTTTTTCCCTCTTTACGATTTAATAAGGAAAAATAATTTCTGAATAAGTAAATTTGTACGATGACAGGCAATTAGAACCGCTTTGATGCCATTAGAAGCATTATTTATATTATGCAGTATTGTAATAAAACAATGATAATGAACCAAAAGAAAAGTCTTTGTCTATTTATTCTTTTTTCTGAAAAACCGTATATCCCCTACTACGCCCGGATTTTCGCTATTGAGCTTGCGCGTTTTTTTGATGAAGTTGTTTTATTAACGAACAACAAAACTTTAAGCTCAATTCCTGTCCTGCCAAACAATGTCACAATAACATTCCTGGAAAACAGAGGATATGATTTCGGAAGGTTTTACAGTTATTACAAAACTATTAACATTGACGATTATTACAGAATCGCATGTGTTAATGACAGCAATGTGTTAATCAATGGACTTGACAATGTCTTGAAATGGGGAAATATTGATCCGTTTGATCTTTGGGGCTTGGCCGATTCGTGCCAAAAACCGTGGTTTTCAACCTCATTAGAGAATTATCATCTCCAAAGCCATTTTTTGATTTTTAACCAAAAATCGATTGATTTATTGGACGATTATTTCAAATCGGTCAATATTGATGAAATTTTAAATGAATTGAATCCAAAAATACTTCGACGCTTAGTCATCGATAAATGGGAAATCGGTTTGAGCCAATTTATGATATCAAAAGGACTTAAAATTGGTCATCACCTTGGTAGTGAGGAATTAACAAAGTATTTTGAAATTCGGATTGATTCCAATATAACTCATATTTTGTATGAAGAAATTCTTGAAGCTGGATATCCATTAATTAAGAAGAAGGTTATTTTTGAAGAGAAATGGAAATTTGGAAAGAGCGGGCCGCTCTGGAAGAAGCTGATTAAAAAGTATGGTAATCCGGATTGGAAGCTGGAAATACTGATCGATGAACTTGAGCAAATGAAAAAGGATCAAAAGGAAAAGAATCGCCCGCGATTAGTCAACAAAATAATCCTACATTTGCATCGGAAATCGGTTAAGCCTGATTAAAAATCGAAAAAAAGGACAATGTAAGTAAATGACATTAAGCCTATTGATTTTATATGTGGGTAATCTTATCGTGTTTCCAGTTGTAAGGGTGCCTCATAGGGTAAATTTTATTGAGCGATTATGTTTTTAGCAAACATGTCTGCTTCATCAAAGAGTTAGTGAATGCAAAACAGCGACGATTGCAAAATATACGTCTTTCATTATAAAAACGGTGAATCCTTCCCCGATTTGCCATGTTATACCCACATTCTGGCAGGAAAGGAGACCTACCCATTTGAATCAACCATTGAAGGTGATAATACAGGTGAGAATATTTCAAATAAAAATCAATATTACAGCGAATTAACAGGAATATATTGGGTTTTTAAAAATAGGTCGTCAGATATTGTCGGCACTTGCCATTACCGGCGATTTTTTACAACAAAGGGTGAACCATTCTCCTATAAATTAAAGCGCTTCCTCTACTATTTTGGTGGTCTGAACATTGGCCGGCATGGGTTGATCTACACCTCTAATCAGGAGTACTGGGGCAAATATATTTTAACTTGTGACGAAGCAAAATCAGTTTTGACCAATTTCGACGCTATTATGCCCATCAAACGGAAATTGAGGCAGTCGATCGAAAGTCATTACAATAAATATCACGATTCGAACGATTTACGTTTACTTCGGATCATAATCAGCGAAAAATCGCCTGAATATACCTCATCTTTTGAATCTACGCTTCAACAAAAACGATTGTTTGCCAATAACATGATGATTATGAGAAGACAAAATTTTGAGGCGTTATGCGAATGGCTTTTTATGTTACTATTCGAATTTGAAAAGAGGGTCGATTTAAGAAACTATACAGATTACCAGCAACGTATCTTTGGTTTTATTTCAGAGAGGCTGATTACAACGTGGGTTAATCATCATAAATTGAAGATAAAAGAGTTACCGCTGATCTATTTTAGGAATCTTAAAAATGGGAAGTAAATTATGATCAGGCTTCATGGTATTTAACATACTCAAAAAAACATTGTTTTGAAAGATTTAGTTCTTGTGACACCAGTCAAAGATTCAATCAACACTCTTCGCGAAACTGTTGGTTCAATTAATGCTTCTGCCAATTTTGTGCCGTATTTTATTTTTGATGATTTTAGTTCGACTGAAACCAGGCGATGGCTTGATGAAAATGCTTCAGTTTATGGTTACCAGGTGATTGGACTCGAAAAATACACTTCAAAAAAATCACCGAATTACAGAACCATCCTGCTGATGGCAAGAGAATTGTCACTTCAAAAAAATGCTCATCTCCTGATAATTGAATCGGATGTAATTGTCGGAGAAGATACGATCATTGGTTTGAATCGTTTGGCAGACGAATTGCCCGATGCCGGATTAATTGGGGCAGTTACTGTTGACAATGCAGGAAATGTAAATTTTCCATATTTATACGCCGCAACCGATAACAAAAAAGGCACTTATCTATCAGAGCACAGTATTAGTTTTTGCTGTACACTTCTCACCAACAGTTTTTTACAAAGTTTTGACTTTAATGAACTGCCTGAAACCCTCGACTGGTTCGATGTGCCAATTACCCGAAAATCGCGTGCATTAGGCTTTAAAAATTATATTTCAAAAGATCTGCCAGTCTTTCATCAGCCACATGGAAGCCGTCCATGGAAAATGTTGAAATACAAAAATCCTGTTTTGTACTATTTTAAAAAGTTTATTTTTCGTCGCGACCGGATCTGAACATCCATTTAAAGATATCTTTCAGATACTCACGCTTCTTAAGATTTGTGCCACCTTTGCGATAAATAGCCACAATTTTTTTTTCAGCTTTTTCAGGATTTTCGTCTCTCATCAAAGCATATTCGCGGCCAATCAGGCCAAGCGTCTTTTGATCGACTTCAAGTCTGCAAAAATTACTCAGCCCTTTTTTAAAGTCAATCGGACCAAACGCCATCCTGTTCAAATCTACAATATTAAATTCAAACTGTTCATCAGTATTTGTAATCAATGTGTTTCCCGGAGAATAATCAAGATGCAAAATCCCGTTCTTATGAAGTTTATCATAGGTAAAGTAAACCCATTGCCTTAAAATTTTATCCCTGAGTTGAACCTCAAAGTTTAATGCTTCGCGAAGGCTATAATTATAGTTTAAGTGGAGAGAAATGTAATAACTATTGGTAAGTAATCCATTTTTTGTACAATCGACAAACCCAATTGCCGTTGGAGTAGCAATTCCAAGGTTTAAAAATTTTCTGGCATAACGATACGACCGGGCAGCCTTCGACCCTCTAAAATAAACATAGACAATACGATTGATCAGGTTAGGGATTTTAAAGGACTTAACATTCAACAGGTAATTACCTACGTTGAATACTTTAACCTCATTTCTCAGCTTGAAAATTGTCTCTCCCGAACGGGAAAAGTTCGAAGGCAATTGGCTGATCCATGATTCTAATTCCCTGAATTCCGGGGCAATTTCACATCTTATTTTCTCACTCATCCGTTGAAATATTGCTCTGCCTCATTTACAAACAAAACTAACATTTATTGATTCATAAATCCCTGTTTTTTCAAAACTTCAAGCAACATATTTGAAAATATTACATTGTCGCTTTTTTTATACCTGACATCCGTGAATACCTGGGCAAGCGTCTCTTTATTATTTTCGGTAACAAATTTTTCACTATCGATTCGCCCCTCCTTCTCTTTATAACAGGCAACAATCTCATTATCTGTATAATCATGGTATGTTTCATCATGGACAATGGCTTTCATCGGCAGACGATCGACCTGCTCAGGATGTTCATCCGGCCATCCAATTGTCAATGTTGTAACAGGAACAACTCCTTTGGGTAGTTTAAGAACATCAATAATTTTACCTGCAAGATAAGTAGTTGTACCGAGGTAACAAACACCAAGGCCCATACTTTCGGCAGCAATTGTCACATTCTGGGCCACCAGCAAGGCATCAATGGCAGCAGTCACAAAAGAGAGAAAATTATCATACCCTGGCTCAGCATTACTTAGTTTACACCATTTATTGAAACGATTAAAATCGGCACAAAAGGTAAGGACTAAAGGGGCATTGATGACCATCGGCTGATTAAAATGACAATGAGCCAACGCAGCCTTCGCCTTCTCATCCCGTGTAACTATAATGCTGTAAAGCTGCATATTGCCAGTTGTTGAAGCCCTGCATCCGGCCTCAAGAATTTTATGAATCACCTCTTCTTTTACCGAAGAGCTTTTATATTTTCGAATTGTCCGGTGTTTGAATAACTGTTCTAACATTTTTCAGTTTTATTGAGGATGCAAAGATAGAAAACCAATTTTGCGAAATGAACGAACATTTTGAAATAATGAAACCTTTATTAAATTTGCAAAATGGAATGAGACCCCAAGAATCATGACTCATTCCATGCAACCATTTAAAAACAAATATTAACGCATGAAAACAAAACTGATCATTCCCATAATGATATTGGTAGCGGCGATTTTGCTGGTCAGGTGCAAGTCATGCAATTGTAGTTTTAAGCCTCCAAAAGCCAAAACAAATACGACCTGGTTTAAGCGATAACCAATCAAATCGCGACAATTCGGTGCTAAGTTAACAATTTGTAAAGAACCATCTTTTAACCTGTTATTTTTTTGACAAGTTTTGATTTAAATTGTTACTTTTGCGGTGAAATTTAAAAAAAGGGTTCGATTCATTCTATAATTCTCAAAACGAATAAATTATGTCTAAAATTAAAATTGGTATTAACGGTTTCGGTCGTATTGGCCGATTAGTTTTCAGAGCAGCTGTCGACAGAAGTGATGTTGAAATTGTTGGCATCAACGATCTTATTGACGTTGATTACATGGCTTACATGTTGAAATATGATTCAACTCATGGTCGTTTTTCAGGAACTGTTTCTGTTGAAAACGGCGCTTTAGTCGTTAAC
>Ga0302296_1002160_pt1 | contig 13513 bp, 10 predicted proteins | sample III_Fen_N3_1_FD_194546 | JGI IMG/M metagenome (GOLD analysis project Ga0302296, IMG submission 194546) | Peat permafrost microbial communities from Stordalen Mire near Abisko, Sweden - III_Fen_N3_1 | ecosystem: Environmental > Terrestrial > Soil > Wetlands > Permafrost | place: Sweden: Abisko... | reverse complement strand
ATTGTTGAATCTGAAGGCCAGGGAGTCGAATCGACTTTGATTGGCATGAGGGCATATGATGCGAAGTTTGGTGATATTGGTCTGATCAGCCGTGTGGACGATTTTTCGGGCAATCTTGTAATTACCGTTGATCATCCGCAAGCCGAAATTTTGATTCCTTTATCAGATGAGATTATTACCTCAATTGATAACGATAACCGGGAAATTCACTTAAATTGCGCCAATGGGTTAATTGACATTTACCTCGAATAAAAGATTTGACCGATTTTGCAACTTTCCTTTAAATCAAACGTCTCTTATCAAACATTTAATTTTAAAGATATGAAATCAAGATTTATCTCACTAATCACAATTCTTATTTTTGCCGGAACGCAACTGATTTTCGCCCAGACGAATCAAAAAAGAGAGGTTTCAGCTTTCACCGAAATATCGTTGAAGATTGGAGCGAATGTCCATCTCAAACAGGGAAATATTCAATCAGTTGAAGTTTCAGGGAGCGAGGCAACACTCGAAAAGTTAATTACGGAGGTGAATGATAGAAAGTTAGTAATAAGATACCCGACGGATACATGGTTTAAAAAATGGAATTCGGGTCCGGTTGATATTTATATAACGATCCCGCAAATTGATGCACTTGTAGTTTCCGGATCAGGAACAATTGTTTCAGAGGGTAAAATTGAATCTAGAATTCTGGATCTTACTGTTAGTGGAAGTGGCGATATTAAGCTGCCTGAAATTAAAGGAGATAAGGTTTCAGCTATTATATCAGGTTCCGGGAATATTCACCTCTTTGGTAAACAAAATGCCGGCGAACTTAAAGTAGCTATTTCAGGATCAGGCAATGTAAAAGCGATTGAATTTCCTTCTGACAATGTTGACATCAAAATTTCCGGATCTGGAAATTGCTGGGTAAATGCAACGAAGAAGTTGTTTGTCCGACTTGCCGGGTCAGGCAATGTCATTTACAGGGGTAATCCTTCAATCGATTCGAGTGTGGCCGGTTCCGGTAAGGTGAAGGAAGAGAGATAACATAATTGAAATGCTATTGAAATAGATAGAAATTGTGTTCTTGCGGCTGGCTACTTGCGGCTTTTGCCGGTTGCAAGTAGCCAGCTGCAATTAGCTAATATTATTTTCGGATAATTTCTATCTGTCCACCAATACCCAATTTAATGATACCGGAAGGGTTTGATTTTGTAAGGTCATCCTGACGAAATCCGACAATATAATCGACAGATTTTTTTATTTCATCACTGATTTCAGCAAAGTTTTGAGGCGATTTTTGACCACTGATGTTGGCAGAGGTCGAAACAATTGGTTTTCGAAACCGTTGAATCAGTTGCTGAGTGAAAGCTTCATTGGTAATCCGAATGCCGATACTTCCATCAATAGCCAGCAAATTAGTCGCAAGGTTTTTAGCTCTGGGGTAAATGATTGTCAGCGGGGTGTCAGCTACTTCAATAAGTTCCCAGGCAATTTCAGGAACTTCGGCGATGTAAGAAGTGAGTAGATTAGGATTCTCCATTAAAACAAGCATACTTTTCGTATCCTGACGCTTCTTGATTTCATAGATTCGGTTAACGGCAGCTGTATTGGTTGCATCGCAACCAATACCCCAGATTGTGTCGGTGGGGTAGAGGATAATTCCACCCGAACGGAGTATCTCGACAGCTTTAGCTATATCTTCAGCAAAACTAATATTCATAATTCACTGTGTTCAATAAAATGTCTTTTTTCGAACGGACGATAATCGAAAAACTTTTCAAAATAGTACAATAAAAAGTAGCGGACACTAAATTTTTTCCTTTTTGTTGAAAGTGCAGGATGCCAGTTAACGGCGTTAATTCGACTTTGCATCACCTTTGGATGTGCCTCTCTGAATTTTTCCAGACTATCAATCGCCTTTTCGTAGGCAAACTCTTCCGATTTTTGTTCAAATTTAATAACCTGTTTTGGATTAGAGGCCCAATATTCTTTGGATCCTTCTAATTTGTTCATCATCAGCTTTGGTGACTTTACCCAACCATAATGGTTGATCATACCATCGATAAATACTCCGGTTAGTTTTTTGCCATTTTTCCAGCGAAAACCCTGGGCATTGTACCACGACCTGATTTCTTTATTATTCTTGATGATCCGAATTTCGCTCTTATACCAACGTCTTGAATCACCATAGAAGTCAAAGGTGCCATAAAAATGGGTGTAATGCATGATTAGTCCATCGATTTCTTTGATATTCAGGTATTTTTTCATTGAAAGCATAATTCCGGGGAGGTACTTTTCATTGACCACTTCATCCGCATGAATAAAAAAACACCAATCGTATTTTTCGGGAATGGCATCAAAAGCTTTATTAGCTTCTGTAGAGAGTACATTGCCCTGTTTCCCTGGTGATTGATCCCAGACTGTATCAATAATTTCAAGTTTATCAGAACCAATCGATTCGATCAATGCACGGGTACCATCATCGCAAGCCCCAACAGCCACAATAAATTTGTCGCAAATTGGTAGAATTGATGTAATAGATTCAATTACAGGATAATCGAATTTTATGGCATCTTTAATAAAAGTGAATCCACAAACTTTCATATTATTCATCGTAATCCTCCATTTTTGGCTAAATTATACTTTAAATTCAGGGATTCCGCCGAAATCAATTGTTGCAAAATAGTCTTCAAGCGTTTCTGCTCTTCTGATCTGAACAACTTCTCCATCCTCCCTAAGTAGCAATTCTGCAGACCGGAGCTTGCCATTATAATTAAATCCCATTGAATGTCCGTGAGCTCCTGCGTCGTGAATAACAACAATATCGCCCGCTGCTAATTTTGGTAATACCCTGTTAATGGCAAATTTATCGTTATTTTCGCACAATGATCCTGTCACATCGTACATGATTTTTGTAGTAGAATCTTCTTTTCCAGGAACAGAAATGTGATGATAGGACCCATAGAGTGCCGGTCTCATTAGATTTGCCATACAGGAATCAAGTCCGGCATATTTTTTATAGGTGTTCTTGATGTGGAGGACTTTACTCACCAGATAGCCGTAGGGTCCGGTAATTGCACGCCCCGATTCGAAGTAAAGTTTGAGTGGCTTCAGACCGTTGCCAAGAATATTTTTTTCGTAATTAAGCCTGATCCCTTCACTCATTTTCTCAAGATCGACTTCCACCTGATCGGGTTTGTAGGGGATTCCAATGCCACCACCAAGGTTGGCAAATTCGAACGTAATATTCAATTTTTTAGAAAGATCAGCGATTAATTCGAAGAGAATCTGTGCAGTTCCGACAAAATATTCGGGATCAAGCTCATTGGAAGCTACCATTGTATGAATTCCAAAACGCTTTACCCCTTTGTCGATCAGCAATTGATATCCTTCGAACAGCTGGCTCCTTGTAAAACCATATTTTGCCTCTTCGGGATGACCAATAATTGCATTTCCCTCTTTTAACGAACCTGGATTATAGCGGCAACAGACCAGTTCCGGAAGGCCAATATTTTCATCAAGATATTGTATATGAGCGATATCGTCGAGATTAATGATTGCTCCAAGTTCTATAGCCTTTTTAAATTCTTCAATCGGAGTATCGTTTGAAGTGAACATGATCTCTTCGCCGCGCATTCCAATTCTTTCAGCGATCTCCAACTCGGCAATCGAACTACAATCGATTCCAAAACCCTCATTGCGAAGAATCTTCATCAGAAAGGGATTCGGTGCTGCTTTAATTGCATAATACTCTTTGAACCCTTTATTCCATGAAAAAGCTTTTACAAACCTTTTGGCATATGATTTCATCCCTTTTTCATCGTAAATATGAAAAGGAGTTGGATATTTTTCAATTATCTTCTCTAATGATTCCTTCGTAAAAGGAAGTTTCTTTTCCGTCATAAAATTTTTAATTAAAGCGCTGCAATATTAGGCAAATTAAGAATATAATGCATTCAAAAAAGCAAAATCCTTTCAGCATTTACTTAATTTGAAACCCAATAATATCAACGACTTACAAGGCAATAAAAGACAATATATATGGAACTAATGTATAGATTTGTAGATGTTTAACTATTAATTTATCTGCACACCAGTCAACAAATTTAATGCTGCAAAAGTTCATTTCCAGTCTGCTTTTTTCCTGTTATTGTTCTCCCCAAAGGGGTTTCCGGCCCATCAGAACTGATTCTAAAGCTTCGTAATTCGTTGAATACTTTGAATTAATAAACACTTATAATGAGATAATACCATGCAAAAAAGGCCGGAATTTGTATCCGGCCAACTTTATTAAAAACTGATTTTATGTTATTTTGGGAAAGTCTTGAAAATCATTCCAACGACGTTGTTGATTTGATCTTCCCGGGTTTCTGTTCGTGGATTTACCAATCCCTCGGCAACACCTTCCCAAATCATTTTCTTGTTCTGCACATCGATTAAATCGATGAAAAGCGTCCCTTCAATCGATTTATTCACATCAACATAAGTACTTGATGATCCAAATCCCCGGTAATACATACCTCCATTGTAGTAAGTATTTGCGGTAGCTGAGTATTTGTTTTTCCCTTTGACAAAAGCATTTACCAACAAATCAGGCGTCGTTGATATCTGATACCCTTTTGCTTCCAGCTCCTTACTGATAGCATCTTTAAGTCTGCGGCGGTTCAAATCATTTAAGGAAACCTTGTCTATCTCTTTACTGAAATTAAATGTCTTGTATTTCGAGAAATCGGCTTTACTATCAAAGTCAGTACTTACCCTTATCCCCGTACATCCGGCCATAATTATTATCAAAATGGCTGGCAAAAACAACTTTAGAAAATTAGTTCTCATAATCTTAGAATTTTTAATTAAACACCTATTTATATATCGAAAATTTACCTGTTATGTTTTGATCCTCTATTTCCTGACTTACTATTGTGGGTCCTGGCTTCGAAGCGATTTGCTCTGCCCGATGAACGGAATGCGGTTGATAATGATTTTCTTACGGACATTGCATAAGCTTTCTGAGTTGAAGCGTTTGCTCTTCGCGATTGTGCGAACTGCCGAAGAGCGGTCGACTGTCTCAATCCGGTGGTTCTTCCTGAATTCACCGAATTATTTACCCTGTGGTTATTGATCACATTTGCTTTAAGTGATCTGGAGAACCCACTTAGCTGAACAGGACTACGTGAATTTTGATAACGGTTCTGGTAGTAGCTGTAATAGCTATGAGATAAGTGAGGAAATAAAGTAGGATGATAGTACGTCTGCCAGTGAAGAAATTGAAAAGAGGGCAGTCCGAAAAATACGATATCTCCTAAAAAGTTTCTATAAAATCCTGTGTGAAAACAATATGGCAGGGGTCGCCAGTAAGGAGCAGAATACCAGTATGGATATCCAAACCAGAAAGGATAACTATTGATCTGCTGAACATCAACATCCGGATCGTATGAATTATCAAGCGTCCTTACTTCGTTTTTTTCCTGTGCAAATTTGTCGGCTGCATCCAACATTTCGTTATAAGCTTCTGGATCTTTCTGAATCTGATTTTTATAGGCATTCAGATCTTCCTTTTTTTGTTGGGCAAGTTCCCGGGAAGTCTCGTTGAGGCGATCCACGACCCAATCGGGATCTTCCTGATAAACTTCGCCAAGCAGTGTTGTAAAAGGCTTATCTTTAACAAGTGCAGAAACAATCTCAGGATAACCAATTAACACATTTACACTTTCGCAGGTTTGCGGGTCAAAAGGTTCAAGGGCTGCTTTGAATTGCCCGTCGATTTCGTTGTTTAACTGATCGATAAGTTTTAAATCATCAAAATTACTTCGCGCATATTTTTTGGCAATGTCATGAATATCCAGTGGGTAATATGAAGCAATAACGACAACCTCCGAAGCGGATGGTTTACCGTTGCTCACCAAATCGGTGATAAGATTTGGATATCGGGCCAATTCGTAAAAAGCTTCCTGCGTCTCCTGGTCGTATTTTGCAATGATCGCCCTAAACTGATTTTGGGACTTCTTTTGCAACTCTTCAATTTTATTCAGAAGTTCAGGTGTTTGAGCCACCCGAAGGATATGACTTTGTATTTTTTGGTCGTAACCTGCAATCGCATCGATTGTTGTACGATCTTTACCAATCAGTTGCAAAAAGAAATCTTTGTTTTCAGTCTGAGCCTTACTTTGCAGGGACAAAACCATCGCTATTACAATCATCGCCCGGGTCAATAAATTCAACCCGATTAAACTGTGTTTTTTAATAGTTTGCATGGTGTATCTTACTATTTATACATCCATTTACAAGCAAAAATTCTGCCAGAAATGAAAAAATCTATTGGGTTTAAGTTTTTTTTTGATTTAAAACCAATGATGAAACATTTTATCGGATGAAAAGAAGAATATTTCAATTCATCTTGTCTATAATATTGCTAATGAGTATATATATAAGTTTCCATTTCATTCTCTGCATTCCGCCGATATTTTCGTAATTTTGCCCCGTTGCCCGAAATATATCAACTTTGGAACTTAAGGATCTACTCAAATATTACACCTCACATCCACCCGTAATCGGGTTACGCGAAAAGATTGCTGAATTTGTTGCCGGTAAAATTTCACTCAAAGGATTGACCGGGTCGTCGTCCGCAGTCGTACTGGCTGCTGCCTATCAGCTAAATCCGTTTAATACATTTGCAATTTTAAACGACAGAGAGGAGGCCGCCTACTTTTTTGATGACCTTAATTCGCTGGGTTTAGAGGAGAAAGTTTTATTTTTTCCGTCATCCTACCGCCGGAGTATTGTTCACGAGAGAATTGATAGTGAGAATATTATATTCCGTACAGAAGTTCTGAACAAACTGGCTCTCAACGAAACAGGCTATCTTGTCATTACCTATCCTGAAGCCGCTTTGGAAAAGGTGATCTCGGGCCCGGGACTCGATAATAATACCCTTCACATCCGAAAAGGTGAAAAACTTTCCATCTCTTTTATCAACGAAGTATTGTATGAATATGGTTTTGAAAAGGTTGAATTTGTTTATGAGCCGGGGCAATATTCACTCAGGGGATCGATAGTCGACGTTTTCTCGTTTTCGAACGAAGACCCGTACCGAATTGACTTCTTTGGTGATGAGGTTGATTCGATCAGAACTTTTGATATTGAAGACCAGATATCGAAAGAGACCCTGACCCGGATTTCGATCATTCCAAATATTCAGGAGGGTTTGAAAGATGAAAAACGAGTTTCGGTATTTGAATTTCTCAATAAAAATATGGTGATTGCTGCTCAAAGCTTCTCGTATGTAGCGGGGCAGATCAAACAATTGCACCTCGAAGCTTCCGAAAAGTTTAATGACAGCGAAATCGTTGATTTGATTATTTCAGGAAAAGATTTTAAGGCTGGAATTGAAGCGTTTAGCTGTGTTGAATTTGGACCGGCCAATTATTTCAAAACGGCTGATGAATTGATATTCAATACGTCAAAACAACCTGTATTCAATAAAAACTTCGATTTGCTTGGTCAGGATCTCAAATCAAACCGACAAAAAGGTTACAGAAATATCCTTCTCACCTCAAGTCCGAAGCAAATCGAACGGCTTCACGCCATCTTCGACGACAAAGGTGACCCTCAAAAAATAGACAGCCTGTTATTTGCTTTAAATGAAGGGTTTATTGATCATGATCTGAAAATCTGCTGTTATACCGATCACCAGATATTCGAGCGTTACCACCGGTTCAAACTGCATTCGAAAAAATCATCCCGGCAGGCAATTACCATTAAAGAGTTAAGTAAACTCCACCCGGGCGACTTTGTTGTTCACATTGATCATGGTGTGGGGAAATTTGCCGGGCTGGTGAAAACAGAGGTGAATGGGAAAATTCAGGAAGCTATTCGTTTGATATATAGAGATAATGATTCGCTTTTAGTCAGTATCCACTCGTTACACCGCATCTCAAAATATAAGGGGAAAGAGGGGCAGGAGCCGTCAATTAATAAGCTGGGGACTGCAGCCTGGCAAAATCTTAAGACAAAAACCAAGAATAAGGTTAAAGATATTGCCCGCGAACTGATCGCTCTCTATGCCAAACGAAAGATGGAGAACGGATTTGCCTTTTCAGCCGATTCGTACCTTCAGGAGGAACTGGAGGCCAGCTTTATTTACGAGGATACGCCCGATCAGTTGAAAGCGACCTGTTCGATCAAGGAGGACATGGAGAAACCGATGCCCATGGACCGTCTGGTTTGCGGAGATGTCGGGTTTGGGAAGACTGAAGTTGCGATAAGGGCGGCATTTAAAGCTGTGGCTGACAGTAAACAGGTGGCGGTGCTGGTCCCTACCACGATTCTGGCATTGCAGCATTATAAAACTTTTAAGGAAAGATTAAGGGATTTTCCGTGCAATGTTCAATACATTAGTCGGTTGCGCCATTCAGGTGATGTGAAAACTGTATTGAAGGAACTTGGAGAAGGAAAGGTCGATATTATTATTGGCACCCATAAACTCATTGGAAAAGATGTAAAGTTTAAAGACCTTGGATTGCTGATCATTGATGAAGAGCAACATTTTGGGGTTTCTGTCAAGGAAAAATTAAAATTGCTCAAGGCTAATGTCGATACCTTGACCCTTACCGCTACACCAATCCCGCGTACGCTTCAATTTTCGTTGATGGGTGCACGTGATCTTTCAATTATCAATACGCCACCTCCCAATCGGTATCCTATTAATACAGAGGTGAGTATTTTTGATGAAGAAATTATTCGCGATGCCATTAATTACGAAGTTGCGCGTGGTGGCCAGGTATTTTTTATCAATAACAGGGTTTCGAATATTTATGAAATTGAAAATCTGATCAGAAGACTATGCCCTGGCGTCCGAACCATCGTTGGCCACGGACAAATGGAAGGGGATAAGCTCGAAAAGGTAATGTTCGACTTTATCAATGGCGATTTTGATGTCCTCGTCGCCACAACAATTATCGAATCGGGTTTGGATATTCCGAATACAAATACAATTATCATTAATAATGCCCAGAATTTCGGGCTCAGCGAACTTCATCAGTTAAGGGGACGTGTCGGCCGGTCGAATAAGAAGGCATTCTGTTATTTATTGGCACCACCCTTGAATTCAATGTCGGCGGATGCAAGGAGACGTTTGCAGGCCATCGAGGAGTTTTCTGAAATCGGAAGTGGTTTCACCATTGCAATGCAGGATCTTGATATCAGGGGTGCCGGAAATCTTCTGGGAGGTGAGCAAAGCGGATTTATTGCAGACATTGGTTTTGAAGCCTATCACCGGATATTGAATGAGGCGATGATGGAGTTGAAATCGGGTGAATTTCAGGATCTTTTTGGAGATGAAAACGGAGAAGCTTCGGACGCTTTTCTCGATTTAAGCTATGTAAACGACTGTAATATAGACACAGATCTTGAATTACTTTTCCCGGATGAATATATTTCGAGCATTTCTGAGCGGATGTTGCTTTATCGTGAATTGGACAATATGGAAAATGAAGCGATGGTACAACTTTTTGAGAAAGGACTTATCGATCGTTTTGGTCCTATCCCGGTAGCTTCGCGCGAACTGATTGATGTTGTTCGTCTGCGCTGGATTGCCATTTCGTTGAATATGGAGCGGATTATTCTCAAAGAATCGAAGATGATTTGCTATATGCCATCCGACCCGGCATCGAATTATTATCAATCGTTGCATTTCCAAAAACTGATGCAATGGATCGTCCAAAATCCATCGAAATGCCGGGTAAAGGAAGGCAAAGGAAAACTAAGCATCAACTTTCCGGAAATCAAAACTTTGCGAAAGGCGGTCAGTGTATTAAAGGTTATTGCTGAGAAAGTAAATGACTAAGGTGAATCTCACCACTACTCCGTTATTAATTTAAAAATAATCCTTTCCCGGTCAGGTATTCTTCATTAGAAATATATTTGAAATTATTAAGTTTAATAAATTTATCGTTAATTATTTGAATTTATTTGGGTCTACATGATTGTTAATATATGATGATACAATCAATTAGTGTTAATTGCATTTCGCCAGAAATGTAATATTGCTTAATATTTTTTTAAAATATTTAACATTTCAAAAAACAAGATATTTATATTATTGTGTCCTGAAAAGTAAATCATTTTAAATAAAGGAGGAATTTATATGACCATTCGGAAACATTTGTTCATGCTAATTTTAGCTGTATTTAACGGGATAACAACTTTTGGCAATGCGACTGTCCTTCGTTCCGACAGCGTGACCTTGTACACACCCTACACAAAAATTGCTGTTCCGCCAGGCGAATCGGTGGACTATGCGATCGATCTGATCAACAATAGTAAGGAAATGCTAAACAAGGATATTTCTGTTTCAGGAATTCCAAAAGGGTGGAAATACACTCTAAAATCGGGAGGCTGGAGCATCAGTCGGATGGCTGTACTTCCAGGCGAGCGGAAAAGCCTTTCACTGAAGGTTGATGTGCCTTATCAGGTTAACAAGGGAAGTTATTCATTTAAAGTTAATGCAGGTGACTCAAATCCCCTTGTGCTGGTTGTAACGGTATCTGAAAAAGGAACTTATGAAACTGAATTTGCAACCAACCAGCCCAATATGCAAGGTTCGTCGACTGCAACATTTACTTTCACAACGACCTTAAAAAACCGTACCGCTGAGCAACAACTTTATTCATTGACCGCCGAAGCATCAAGAGGTTGGAATGTCATTTTTAAGGCCGATTACAAACAGGTGACTTCGGTCGAAATGGGTGCTAATACAACAAAGGATATTACCATTGAAATTAATCCACCGGCACTGATTGAAGCCGGAACCTATCGGATACCAGTGAGCGCAAGAACCAACACAACAACGGCAAATGTACAGCTTGAAGTGGTGATCACGGGATCGTTTAGTATGGAACTGACCACCCCAACCGGATTGCTGAGCACTAATCTCACGGCCGGTGACGACAAAAGGCTTGAACTTATCGTCCGAAATACAGGGTCTTCACCACTCACAGGCATTAATCTTAGTGCGACAGCGCCACCAAACTGGAATGTTGTTTTCGAACCCAAAAAAATAGATAATCTTCTTCCCGGGAAAATTGAACAAATATTTGCCACCTTAAAGGCAGATAAAAAGGCCATGCCGGGCGATTACATTATCAACCTGGAAGCGAGAACCCCTGAGGCTACTTCAAAGGCGACGATCAGAATTTCTGTACTGACGCCGATGTTGTGGGGTTGGATTGGCGTACTGGTCATCGTTTTTGCAATTGGAAGTGTGTATTATCTGTTCCGCAAATACGGAAGGAGGTAGAACGTGGCCGAACCCATTATTGAACTGGTTGATCTGACCAAAAGATACGGCACATTCACTGCCGTCGATCAGCTCAACCTCACCATACAGAAAGGTGAAATCTTTGGATTGCTCGGGCCGAATGGGGCGGGTAAATCGACCACCATCCTGATGATGATGGGATTGACCGAACCCGATTCAGGCTCGGTCAAGGTCTGCGGCATTAACTCAACCAGTAATCCGATCGATGTAAAACGTAAGGTTGGTTATTTGCCCGAAGATGTTGGTTTTTACGATGATTACACCGGAATTGAAAATTTGATGTATACTGCACGTTTAAACCGGATAGATGATTCGGTGGCAAAGCAAAAAGCAGAACAGTTGCTGCTCCGTGTTGGATTGGCTGATGCCGGCAATAAAAAAACGGGGAAATATTCTCGCGGTATGCGTCAGCGATTGGGGCTTGCCGATGTGCTGATCAAAAATCCCGAAATCATTATTCTCGATGAGCCAACCTCCGGAATTGATCCAAAAGGTGTCAGGGAATTTCTTGAATTGATTGCTCAGCTAAGAAAAGAGGAGGGGCTCACCGTGTTATTCTCATCTCATAATTTGCATCAGGTACAGCAAGCCTGTGATCGTGTGGGGTTGTTTGTTAATGGAAAGCTCCTGGCAGAGGGAGATATCCTTTCACTTTCAAAGAAATTATTTTCTGATAACCTTTATGTCATTGAAGCAGGAATCGAGCAACCAAAAACCGGCACTCAGGATGTCGTAGGCGAAAAATATACCACTGAATGGTTAATCAAACTACTTGAACCCATTCGTGGCATCGCATCGGTTACCCAAAAAAATGGTGTTTTTCTGATTGAATGTTCGAGCGATTTATCGGCATTGATTGCTGATGCTATTTTAAAATCTGGTGCCGGATTAAACCACCTGAGTAAAAAAGAGTACGGACTCGATGATATTTACTACCGTTATTTTGAGGGAGGACAAAGTCATGAATAGCATAAATACACATGTTGCACACCCCTTCCGGGTCATTGTGAACAAGGAGATTTCGGATCATGTGCGAAGCTGGCGGGTTATTATTTTAATCGCCATCATTGCCCTCACCTGCATGGGCTCGATGTACACCGCTCTCGGTAGCATCGGAAAAGCGGTAAAAACGGACGAACCTGAAGGAGCTTTCTTTTTTTTGAAACTGTTCACCATTTCGGATGGTAGCCTCCCTTCTTTCATTGTTTTTATTAGTTTTCTTGGACCTTTGCTCGGAATTAGCCTCGGATTTGACGCAATCAATTTGGAACAAAACAAGGGAACCCTCAGTCGTGTGGTGTCGCAGCCTATTCACCGCGATTACCTGATCAATGCAAAGTTTGTGGCTGCATTGTCCGTAATCAGTGTGATGTTTTTTGCCCTCGCAATTCTGGTGATGGGACTTGGATTAATTATTATTGGTATTCCACCGACTTCTGAAGAGTTTTTAAGGATTGTTGTCTTTACCCTGATCAGCATTCTTTATGTGGCGTTTTGGCTGAACCTTTCAATATTTTTATCTGTAAAGTTCCGGCAAGCTGCAACCTCGGCGCTTTCGGCCATTTCGATCTGGTTGTTTTTCAGTATTTTTTTCAATATGATTATCAACCTGATTGCCAAAGCATTTACGCCATCGGCTATGGCAAGCGAAAATCAGGTGATCGGTTTTCAGAATTTTATTTTAGATCTTTTGCGGATTAGTCCGGGGCAGCTTTTCAGCGAAGCAACTACTACGCTTTTAATGCCCTCTGTCCGAAGTCTTGGCCCGCTAACAATGGAACAGATTCAGGGTGCCATCCCCAGTCCGCTGCCGCTTGGGCAGAGCTTATTGCTTGTTTGGCCTCAGGTTACCGGACTTATTGCAGCAACGATCGTCTGTTTTGCTTTGTCGTATGTTGCCTTTATGAGAATGGAGATCCGTTCAAGGTAGAGTGAAGATTTTTGTCTGATTCTTACAGGTATCTATTGCCGGTTGGAATCAGGCAAAAATCATTTTTTTAATATCAGGAAAATACGGCTTTATATATTATCATATCGTTTGTTGGCCTGTTCTTTACGCAGCAGAATCAGGAATACAAGTTTGGGTTTTGGAGTCCTGTTTGCCTAAATAATTGAGTGAAAATCTTATTATTAGCGACTTACGTTTTCATTATTCCTTCTGAGTAAATCTTCTACAACATTTGCCGAAATCCGGAAATTTGTGGCCTGGAGTTT
>Ga0302296_1002158_pt1 | contig 13530 bp, 7 predicted proteins | sample III_Fen_N3_1_FD_194546 | JGI IMG/M metagenome (GOLD analysis project Ga0302296, IMG submission 194546) | Peat permafrost microbial communities from Stordalen Mire near Abisko, Sweden - III_Fen_N3_1 | ecosystem: Environmental > Terrestrial > Soil > Wetlands > Permafrost | place: Sweden: Abisko... | reverse complement strand
GTTCTGTTCAAACAAAACAGGGTTAACCGTATGGCTTTTGAGTACCTGATGGCTTATTCTTTGCTAACCAAAGACTTGAAACATTTTCTGCAATACTTTCCGCTGAGTGAATCGCTCAAATATCGCGCTATTCCCAAAAGTTACCAGGAAGCATTGTATTATGCCTGGGCCACCACGAATAACGATCCTACGAAAGATATTCCTTATCCGGTAAGTAATGTGACCAAACAACGGTTTCAGGCATTTCAGAAAATGCCCGGACAGATGATTTCTACCTCAGGCAAAAATGAGTTTTCAGATACGTACTGGTATTACCTTTATTTCGTAAAATAATCGAACAATGAACAGATACAGCATACTTTACATCGGCATTCTCCTGGCAGTTTTTTCGGCTTGCCACGGGAAATTGAGCACAGGTGAGATTCTCAAAGAAAAACCCAAACTTTTTCCTGACTATGTGGATGTGACCATTCCGGCATCGATCGCCCCACTGAATTTTAAAGTTCGGGATGAATATTCGGCTGTAGATGCCTTTTTTGAAGGAAAAAATAAGCTTACGATCCATATTCAGGATAGTAAAGAAATACACATTCCGGCGAAGGATTGGAGTAAAATGCTGGAGGCCAGCAAAGGCGACAGTCTGAAAGTGACTGTTTCGGTAAAACAACACGATCGTTGGAAGCAATATGCTTCCTTTTGGTTGCATGTGAGCGAAACGCCAATCGATCAGGATTTGGTTTACCGCCTGATAGCTCCAGGATATGAAGTGTACAGTAAAATGGGCATTTACCAGCGCAATCTTTCGAATTTCGACCAAAGTCCGATTGTTGAAAACACCCTGATTCCCGGGAGCTGTGTGAATTGCCATTCATTTCGTCAGTCCGATCCGAAGAACATGAGTTTTCACGTCAGGGGTAAAAAAGGCGGCACTGTATTAATGACTGACGGGAAGATTAATTTGCTGAATACCAAGACTCAAAAGACGATTTCGAATTTTGTCTATCCGTATTGGCATCCTTCCGGAAATTTCATTGCTTATTCGGTAAATAATACCCACCAGGTATTTCACGAGGCGAAAGGGAAACGGGTTGAGGTTGGCGATGCCGCTTCGGATGTGGTTGTTTATGACATAAAAAAGAATCAGGCCATAAGTTGCAAGCTGTTGATGCAAGACAGCATCTTCGAAACTTTTCCCTCGTTTTCGGCCGATGGACGAACCCTTTATTTCTGCCGTGCAGCGCATAAGAAAATGCCTGCCGAATACAGCGAGGTAAAATATAATCTTTGCAGCATTGCTTTTAATCCTGAAAATGGCACGTTTGGCGACCGGATTGATACCTTATTCAACGCAACTGCGCTGAGTAAAAGTGTAACGTTTCCCCGTCCTTCACCCGATGGAAAATACATCATGTTTACCTTGGTCGATTACGGGAATTTTTCAATCTGGCACAAAGAAGCCGATCTGTACCTGCTCAATTTAAAAACGGGGAAGACCCGTCGTCTGGATGAAGTAAACAGCGATGATACAGAAAGCTATCATTCCTGGTCGTCGAACTCGCGTTGGTTTGTGTTCAGTAGCAGACGAATCGATGGATTATACACCCGGCCTTTCATCGCTTACCTTGATGAAAATGGAAAAGCCCGGAAACCATTTCTGTTGCCACAAGCGGATACTGAATACTACGACCAACTTCTATATTCATTCAATATTCCTGAATTTGTAAACGACAAGGTTAATATTGATCCAAACATGGTTGAAAAATTGGTTTCAGGCGAAAAAGGTGTTCAGGTAGAGCAGTTAAAATTGCAATAAATCGTAGGTTAATTTTTAAAATACTGGTAGGTTTGAAAAATAGTTTTGATATGAAAGAAGGATTAGTAAAAGATTTACAAGACATTATGGTTGAGCCTCGATATCGTATTTTCAAACCCGGTTGTGGGGGAAGTTTTGAAATACAGTGGAAAAGTTGTCTGGATAATTTTCAGTTTTTTTTAGACTCACATTCCAATCAAAAAGCATTCATTGCCCGGGTATTTGTTTCTGCGGAAAATTCGCAGGAGTTTATTCGATGTTCCGATCTGATTAAACAAAACTTATCCGGAACTGAAATTCCATATAGTGTTTTGGCCGAATCGCCTGCAAAACCGAATCTCGTAATGATCGAGGCGGGGTTCGTCAATTCTGAAAATGTGGAGGTGTTGTATGGAAAGGCCGAATCGGTTAGTTTCTGCAAACTTGCGATTTCAGGTTATAACGAATATTGGTTTGCAGGTGTTGAAGGCTGTCGGGATGGGAATACCATTTCAGAAAAAGCTAACGGTGCTTTCAGTCGGCTTTTATCAGCATTCCTGAAATTGGGGCTCGGTTTTAATCAGATTGTCCGTCAGTGGAATTACGTGGAACAGATTTACGAAATGGAACAATTTGATTCGCAGTTAAGACAAAATTATCAGCTCTTTAACGAAGCCAGAGGTGAATATTATTCCAAATACCGCACTGTTTCTGATTTTCCGGCTGCAACTGGCATTGGAGTCGATTTTAACGGAGTTACCATCGAATGCATGGTCGTTTCAAGCGATGAGAGCCTGAAATCTATAGCCATTTGCAATCCGAAACAGCTGAAGTCATACAAATACGGACAGGAAGTGCTGAAGGGGGAACCTCAAAAAAACAGTAAACAAAATCAGCCACCTCAGTTCGAACGAGCCCGATTACTGACAAACGATCAAACTTCGCGGTTATTTATTTCCGGAACAGCATCCATTGTCGGGCAGGAAACCATCGGGTTGAATGATGTCGAAAAACAAACCTACGTAACCATCGAGAATATTGGACAATTGGTGAGCGAGGGAAACCTCAGATCGCATTATCCCGAACTCACTGTTTTTCCTGACAAATATGCTTATGTGCGTGTATATGTAAAAAATGAAGAAGATATTCCAGCGGTAAAAGTCATTTGCGAAACCCATTTTGGACAAGTTCCGATGACTTTTGTAAAAGCAGATATTTGTCGCGCCGATTTGCTGGTTGAAATCGAAGCCGAAATGATTAGCTGATTACACGAAACGATATTATCTTGAATTATACCTAAACACATACGTGACCATGAAACTGAAACTCTTAACCCTACAAATTGCAGTCATGCTGCTCGTTTTTCCATTTCTGACATCCAATGGACAACCCAGAGAGCTGATTACGCTACAGAAAGGCTGGAAATTTTCGAAAGGCAATTTTGAAAAAGCCGCTCAGCTGAAATTCGACGATTCGAAATGGCAGGACGTGATCCTACCGCACGATTGGGCTATTGCGGAACCGACCGTAGTTGATGGCGATGGAAATACCGGCAAACTTCCATGGAAAGGAGAAGGCTGGTATCGCAAAAGTCTTGAAATTCCGGCAACCTATTCCGGGAAAAACATCATCCTGATTTTCGACGGAATTATGTCGAAACCTGAAGTTTACCTGAATGGACAGCTGGCAGGCAAATGGGATTACGGATACAATTCGTTTTACCTCGATGTCACAAAGCTGGTGAATTTCCGTGGCAAAAATCAATTGGCGATTCATGCTGATACCCGCGATCACGACAGCCGCTGGTATCCAGGTGCCGGTATCTACCGAAAAATTCAGATGATGGTGGTCGACCCGGTTCATGTCGGAGTTTGGGGAACCCAGATAACCACACCGATTGTAAAATCAAACTATGCCGAAGTTCGGATCATGAACACTGTGATTAATAATTCGGGAAACACGGAAGACAAAATCAAAGTTGAAAATATTATTCTGAACCAGAAAGGCACCGAAATTGCCCGGAAAGAAGTTACAGCTAGAATCGTTTCCGGAGCAAGCAAGGAAGTTGAAACCAGCATTGGCTTGACTGATCCGCAACGCTGGGACATTGCCAGTCCGGTGATGTATCAGTTGAAAACTAACATTTACAAAGGCGACAGACTGGTTGATTCGTCCGTTAATTCATTCGGAGTGCGCACCATCCGGATCACACCCAACAATGGGTTGTATCTGAATGATAAACGTGTTCAGCTAAAAGGCGTTTGTCTTCACCATGATCAGGGATTGCTTGGTGGCGCGTTCTATCCACGGGCAATGGAACGTCAGATCGAAATCATGAAATCGATGGGTTGCAATGCGATTCGCACCAGCCACAATATGCCAGCCCCCGAATTGTTGGAATTATGCGATAAAATGGGAATTCTGGTGTTCGACGAGGCATTCGATAAGTACGACAAGAAGGCCGACATTACTGAAACAACCGATTTCGAGGAATTCGCCCACCGAAACATTCAGAATTTTGTTGAGCGCGACCGGAACCACCCTTGTATATTTATCTGGAGTTTTGGAAACGAAATGGCTGACGTTCAGTACAATCAAAACAACGGCTTCCATCGGATGCAAACCATGATCAATTATATCCGCAAATACGACCCAACCCGGCCGGTAACCATGGCCAGCGACAATACCAACAGCGCAACTTGGCGTCATTTCGATTATTACGATGTACACAGCTGGAATTACGGCCGCCGCTACAGTCTTGCCCGCCAGATGGAGCCTAACAAAGCAGTCATTGTCAGCGAATCAGGATCAACCGTGAGTACACGCGGATTTTACGAATTGCCGCTTCCTGAAAAAAGAAGCGAATTCACACCTTCGCTTCAGGTGAGTTCTTATGATTTAAACGTTCCGGCGTGGGCCGATTTGCCCGACGAAGATTTTATGTGGCAACAGGATGAAGAATACATTGCCGGTGAATTTGTTTGGACTGGCTTCGACTATTTGGGTGAGCCAACGCCTTACGGAAACGATTGGGCCAAATCTCATGGTTTGACCGACAAGGAAGCTTCGCGCAGCTCGTATTTCGGAATTGTCGATTTATGCGGGATTCCGAAGGACCGTTATTACCTGTACAAAAGCTACTGGAAACCTGAAGAAACAACCGTTCACATTCTTCCTCACTGGAACTGGACCGGTAGTAAAGTCGATAAAGTTCCGGTATTTGTATACACCAATGGCGATTGTGCAGAACTTTTCCTGAACGGCAAATCCTTGGGTAAGAAATGCAAAAATCCAACTTCATTGAAATCAATTGAGCGTTTCCGCCTGATGTGGAACGATGTGACCTACCAGCCTGGCGAACTCAAAGCCGTTGCGTATAAAGAAGGGGTGGTAATTGGTGAAGAGACATTGAAAACCGCTGACGAACCCTATCAAATCCGGCTGACACCTGACCGTTCAACGATTCATGCTGATGGAATGGATTTGTCGTATGTGTTGGTTGAAGCTGTTGACAAAAATGGAAACGTTTGCCCATTGGCCAATAATAAAATCGAACTTTCAGTCAGTGGCAAAGGGCATATTGCCGGTGTTGGCAACGGTAATCCTCAGTCGTTCGACTCATTCCAGACCAACTACGTCAATCTTTTCTACGGAAAGGCAATGCTTATTGTAGGCTCTGGTTTTGAAAAAGGCGACATCAGCATAACGGCAACATGCAACGGTTTGGTGAAAGACTTAAAGCTGATCAAAACAGAATAAAATTGATCTGAAATTTTATGAAAACCCTTAAATAACATACTAAAAATTGAAACAATGAAACATTTAAAACAAGCCCTGATTGTTCTTGTATTTATGGTTCTGACTGTTTCCGTTCAGGCAACAGTGGTGTCGTATACAAAGAATAAGGATGGAATTACCTGCGCTTTGGACAAAGGATTGATGAACGTGAAAATCTGCTTCGACAACATGATCGAGGTGAAGTACACGACCTTGCCGGTTTTTCTCGACAAACCTTCGCTGGTTATCACCAACGACTGGAAAATCACTCCTGGCTTTACAGTTGCTGAAAATGCCAGCGAAATTGTGATTTCAACGGCTAAATTGAAAGTGGTGGTGAACCGCCAAACCAACGCCGTGAAATATACCGATCTGGCTGGAAATACTATTCTTGCTGAGGATAATTCGCAAAACAAAACGATGACCGAAGCTACCATCGCCGGAATTGATACCTACAACTGCACCTCGCAGTTTCTATCGCCGACTGATGAGGCTTTGTATGGTTTGGGATGCCATCCAGAAGATTCGCTTTCAATCAACTACAAAGGTCGCAACCAGGATTTGGCCATCAGATACATGACCGGAGCAATTCCTGTGATGCTTTCGACCAAAGGATACGGACTTTTCTGGGACAACTATTCGGTATCGAATTTCTATGGTGCCGAAGCCGGAAACACCAAATACAAATATGTGTCTGAAAGTGGCAATATGGTTGATTACTACTTTATTTATGGACCGGATCTTGATCAGGTGATCGCTTCTTTCCGCAATGCGAGCGGCAACGCCCCGATGTTTCCGAAATGGGCATTCGGTTTATTCCAGTCTCAGGACAGGTATAAAAGTCAGGCTGAGGTTTTGTCGGTGAAAGATGGTTATCGCAACAACAAAATTCCGGTCGATTGTATTGTTCAGGATTGGTTTTACTGGGAGCCGAACGTAATTGGCTCGCATGTAATGTGGCCCGAACGCTATCCGAGCCCAAAAGTAATGGTTGACGAATTGCATGCAGCAAATGTTCATGCCATGATCTCCATCTGGCCGGTATTTTCGGCAGGTACCAAAACCTACGACCAGATGACACATTCAGGAGGGATGACCGATATTCAGTGGATGAATGTGATGACCAACATTTTAGATAAATATTACGATGCACATAGCCCGCAAGCTCGCGATTTGTATTGGAAACAAGCCAAGGACAGTTTGATTGGCCGTCAAGGCTGGGACGCCTGGTGGGTTGACCAATGTGAACCTGATAATGGAAATGTTGGTGATCCGAATTTCATGGATTTGCGGCGTAAAAGTCATTTTGCAATTGGTCGTGGAATTGATTACATGAACACTTTCTCGCTGATGCATTCGGAAGGCTTGTACACGCACTGGCGGAAAGACATTCCGAATAAAAGGGCATTTTTCCTGATTCGCCAATCGTTTGCAGGTGAGCAGCGCAATGCGGCCACCTTGTGGTCGTCGGATATTACCTGTACCTGGAATGCTTTCAAAAACCAGGTTCCACAGGGAATCAATTCTTGTGCTTCGGGTATTCCGTTCTGGACATCCGACATTGGCGGATATCATTTCAAATGGCAAGCTCCCGACTGGTCGGCTCCAATCAACCGCGAATTGTTTACACGCTGGTTCCAGTTCGGAACATTCAGTCCGATTTTCCGAATCCATGGCAAAGGCGAACGCGCGATATTCTCCAACAACTGGGATGCTCCAACAAAAGACATTCTCCTGAAATACGATAATTTGCGGTACCGACTGCTTCCTTACATCTATTCACTGTCGTGGAAAGTTACCAACGAAGGTTACACCATCATGCGGTCGCTGGCTTTCGATTTCAGGAATGATGTAGGAATTCAGAATATTCCTGATCAGTATATGTTTGGTCCTGCGTTCCTGGTGAACCCGGTTACTGCGCGTATGTACAGTTTGCCCAACAGCAAGGAAATCAAGAAGACACGAAAAGTATACCTTCCAAAATCTACCAACTGGTACGATTTCTGGACAGGCAAACTGATTGCTGGCGGACAAACTATTGATGCAGCAGCTACAATTGAAACACTTCCGCTTTACATCAAAGCCGGTTCGATTGTGCCAATGGGACCTTATCTGCAGTATGCTACCGAAAAGGTGGCCGACCCGATTGAACTGCGCATTTACACCGGCGCCAATGCTGATTTTGTGTTGTACGAAGACGAAAACGACACGTACAATTACGAACAAGGTAAGTTTGCAACCATTGCCATGAGCTGGAATGAAGCCGAAAAAACCTTGACAATCAAAGACCGCAAAGGCGATTTCCCGGGAATGTTGAAAGATCGCACTTTCCGCGTGGTTTGGGTTACTCCGAAAAACGGAATTGGGGTTGAACCAGCCAAACTCGCAGAAACAGTTCAGTATTCAGGCAAAGAAGTTCGCATTTCGAAAAAGTAATTCTCATATTATAACCACATAGGCACATAGGTCACATAGTTTTTAATTTATTGTTTTCTATGTGACCTATGTGTCTATGTGGTTCCTAACAAATAATCCATGCTAAAGAAACTATTGATCTTTTTGCTCGTTTTCAGGGCTTCACTTTTATTGCCGGCACAAAATGCAGTTCCGGTTTATCTCGATCCCGCGAAGTCATTGAAAGAACGGGTCGAAAATGCGTTATCGCTGATGACAACCGAGGAAAAAGTAGCACTTTGCCATGCCCAATCGAAATTCAGCAGCAAAGGCGTTGCTCGTCTGGGTATTCCTGAACTATGGATGAGCGATGGTCCGCATGGCGTTCGTGCCGAAATTGAATGGGACAGCTGGGGCTACGCCAATTTTACAAACGACTCGTGCACCGCATTTCCGGCGTTGACCTGTCTGGCATCAACTTTTAATCCTGAATTGGCTGCCCGTTACGGAAAAGCCATTGGCGAAGAAGCCCGCTACCGCAAAAAGGAAGTGATTTTAGGACCAGGCGTAAACATTTATCGTTCTCCTTTGAATGGTCGCAACTTTGAATACATGGGTGAAGATCCTTATCTGGCATCTAAAATGGTTGTACCCTATATCCATGGCGTTCAGCAAAGTGGAGTAGCTGCTTGTGTCAAACATTTTGCCCTGAACAATCAGGAAAACTGGAGAGGACACATTGACGTTGAGGTGAGCGACCGCGCGCTTTACGAAATTTATCTGCCTGCTTTTAAAGCCGCCATACTGGAAGGAAAAGTCTGGTCGATTATGGGGTCGTACAACCAGTTTCGTGGCGAACATTGCTGTCACAATGATCAGCTTCTAAATAAAATCCTGAAAACCGACTGGAAATTCGATGGCGCTGTAATTACCGATTGGGGTGGTGCTCACGATGATCGTCAGGCAGCAATGAACGGGTTGGACATTGAAATGGGTACCGGAACCGATGGATTGACGACATCGGTTAAAAATGCATACGATTATTATCACTTGGCGAATCCGCTTCTGAAAGCAGTCAGAAATGGCGATGTCCCGATGGAAGTTTTGAACGACAAAGCCCGCAGGGTTCTTCGATTGATCTTTCGTACCAGCATGAGTCCGAACCGTCCGTGGGGAAGTTTTGTGACACCCGAACATTCGAAAGTGGCCAGCGATGTGGCTAAAGAAGGTATTGTTTTGCTGAAAAACGATCAGAATATCTTGCCATTGAATACTAAATTGTATAAAAAAATTCTGGTCGTGGGCGAAAATGCGACCCACCGGATGACCCTTGGTGGTGGCAGCTCGGAGTTGAAACCCAAATATGAAATTTCGCCGCTTCAGGGTGTGAAAACTGCATTTGGCAAACAGGTCGAGATTAAATATGCTATGGGATATGCTTCGGGAGCTCCGGCTTATGGGCGCGAACTTCCGGCGAAGTTTAATGCTGATACACTCCTGAACGAAGCTGTCCGGATGGCGAAAGATGCCGACCTGATTCTTTATTTCGGGGGATTAAATAAAAACTATCTTCAGGATTGTGAAGGTGGCGACCGCAAGCAATACGGATTGCCGTTTGGTCAGGATAAATTGATGACTGAATTACTGAAAATCAATAAAAAAGTAGTTGTGGTCCTCATCAGCGGCAATGCAGTGGCTATGCCATGGGTGGAAAAGGTTTCGGCCATTGTTCAGGCCTGGTATCTGGGGTCCGAATCGGGAAATGCAATTGCTTCGGTTCTTTCCGGAGAAACTAATCCTTCCGGTAAATTGCCATTCACCTTTGGCGTAAAACTGAACGATTACGGTGCTCATTCGTTCGACAAGCTTTGCTTCCCGGGCGACAGCATCAACGAGGTGTACAAAGAAGATATTTTGGTTGGTTACCGATGGTTCGATACCAAAAATATTGTACCGCAATTTCCGTTTGGCTATGGTCTTTCGTATACCACTTTCCAGATTGGAAAAGCTTCGGTTGACAAAACAAAATATCAGAAGAATGACGTAGTTAAACTTTCGGTTACCATAACAAACTCCGGAAAATCGGATGGTGCAGAAGTGATTCAGGCGTATATTCAGGATAAAGTTTCGTCGGTGCCACGCCCAACAAAAGAGTTGAAAGGCTTCAGCAAGGTGAACCTGAAAGCTGGCGAAAGCAAAGTGGTGAGTTTGGAATTGCCTGTCGGCGAATGGGGATTTTACGACGAAACCAGCAAGCAGTTTAAAGTTGAGCCGGGGCAATTCGTTATCAACCTCGGAACCTCGTCGCGCGACATTAAGCAGCAAATTCCGGTAACAGTGGAGTAATTGCGGTTTTAAATGGAATAGAAATCGCTCAGAAATGGAATTTGATTCATTTCTGAGCGATTTTTGTTGGCACAAGTACATTTCTTGCTCAGCTCAGTTGGCTGAAAACCAGCTTAGCGGATTATCTGAAACGACTAGAAACCATTGGCCATAACAGCAATTCTCGCGATGAAGTTACATCGTTTGTATAATTTCTATGAGTTGCCATGGCGTGGCAATAAATTGATTGTCGTTGATTTTGTATGGGATTGTGCATTCAGGAACAACATAGAACGCTTTTTGAGGGTTCAAATCCTGAATTGTTATGGTCATTGACCTTGTACTTTTTGGACGCGAAGCAAATTTCGAATCGATTGCTGCAAGACAATCATTCCCTTTGAAAATCAGCAAGTCGCATTCAGTTCCATCGGCTGTCCGATAGAAATAATAAGTATACGCATCGCCTAACGTATTGATAATATTCTCAATTACATATCCCTCCCATAAATTTCCTAATAGCGGATGGCGGAGTATATCTTCGTATTCTGAGATGTTCAGCAGATAATTGGTTATTCCTGAGTCACGGATATAGATTTTAGGCGATTTTACCAGTCTTTTCCCAATATTAGAATGCCAGGGTTGTAGGAGCCTAACGATGAATGAATGTTCAAAGAAAGAAATCGAATTGGAAATAGTTGGGGCCGAAACCCCCAGCGAATTAGCCAGGCTGCTGATGTTTAATATTCCACTTTGTGAGGCGGAGATCATTTGCAGCAATCGTTGGAGGTTACCTGAAGCAGTATTTAAACCCAGGATCCTGAGATCACGCTCTACATAAGCTGAGATAAATGATTTGAACCATTCTTTGCGGATGAGTTGATCCGGGAGCATAAATGGATCAGGAAATCCACCCCTTAGCCAATGATTCCTGAAATCTGTAATGTGTTGTATTTCAGTGAATTCGAAAGGCGTTAATTCAAGATAAACAATGCGTCCGGCAAGAGTTTCATTACTTAGGAACAGTAGTTGAGGACTGGCTGAACCAAGTAGAATAAAACGACTATTTATCCTGTTGGCATCAATTAAAGTGCGTAGAATGGGGAAAAGATCGGGTTTTCGTTGGATTTCGTCAATAATGACCGTTTTGTTTTTAACAGAGTTCAGGAATTCGACCGGGTGTTCCAAAGCTCCCAGATCAACCGGATTTTCAAGATCAAGGTAAATGCTTTCCTTGTTCAATTGTTTCCTGATCTCCTTTACCAAAGTTGTTTTACCAGCCTGCCTTGGACCAAGTATTGCTACTGCCGGGAAATACTCCAGAAGCTTTAGCAATCGCCCCTCGATGTTTCGTGTAATGTACATAAATTGAGATTAATACCGTAAATATAAAATAATAATTTTAATTTACGGTATTAATCTCAATTTTGTGAAGAGTCTTATCCAAACCACTCCCTCGTCCGTTTGGTGGTTTTGATGCAATCTATGGCAATGTTCACGTTGCTCACCACCTGGAAATCGAACATTCCCACGCAAATAAAGTCGGCGCCATTGTCGTAAGCCCATTTGAACCCATCTTTTGGTTCAATGGCTCCGGCGGCCAAAACCTTGAATCCCATGATCGGAACAGTAGCCTTGCTCACAAACTCAACGGTTCGCTCCGGAAACAAGCAAAACATGTTGTTGTGGAAACGGTTGTGGTCGAGGTAATTTGTGCCGTCGACCTCAAACGGGAAACGATATTCGCGTGGGTGAGCCGACCAGTATTGGTCGTGGTGCATGGTTTTCATGTAATAATCCGGAATGATTCCCTGATCGGCACAGGCAATCATCGATTCAATCGAATGTGATGCGAGTCCTGCCGTGTAGCCTTGCTGACGAATGTGTTCCATCATTTCGTGAATCACCTCAATTTTATTGTCGCGCACCAGCCAGTCGCACCAGTTGCCCTGAATCTGAATGATGTCGACCCCGAAATCGATGGCTTTGTCGATGTTCTCGAAATATAGTTTTTTATTTGTATTTGCCCCCAATTCTGACAGCTTCTGATTATTCAGGTTGGGTCCAACTTGCGAAATCACCTTGATTTTACTGCCAGTCATTTTTTTGTATTTGGCTAGCAGCGGGTTCGATGGAAATCCGATATTAATGGTATTGATTCCGGCTTTTTCGGCCAGCATCAGCGTTTCGTAAACTTTCTGTTCGGTATTGTAAGCTTTGAAAAGGGTATCAGTGTAGATCAGGTCACGGGCATGAGACCAGCCGCCAATCAGGTTTCCCCCGGCAATTAACCGGCTGATTTCATGCTTGCCGATTTTCCCTTTCGGAAGTTCGCCTTTCAATTCGTTCAGCGCGGTTTGTTTCACTTGAATGGTAGCTCCTGACATGACATCGACGCCAAAAGTTTTGAAGTTATTCACAGCGCCAAATCCCATGGCTCCCAATACCGGAAGAGTGGCCAGATTCTTCAGAACTTCACGTCGCGAAGTACCTCCTTCAGATTCCGGAACTGTTGTTTTCTTACGGTTACGGAATATTTCGAGTAAAGTATCAATGCTGTAGCCTTTCTCCTGATAGATGAACAGAAATAACAATGCAGCAGCTTCAATGAATAATTTATCGACGATGAACAAATGCCCGTCGGATGCGCTGATTAGCGGGTTACCAAACGGTGGATAGGCAAAATAATATAGAATCAACAGCAAGGCGCCAGCCAGTGAGGCAAAGCGGTTGAAAAGTCCGATAAATAGTGCCAGACCTATAAAGAAAAGTCCGTACATGTTAAGGAGGTCGGTAACCTTCAAAATTGCAGGTGAACTGGCTAATGCGTGGTAAAATCCGGAAAGAAATCCGGAGGTATTTAGTAAATAGCTTGATGCCGTCCAGTTTCCCTGAAGAATTTTGGACAGGCCTTCGTAAATGAAATGCCATCCGATGGCAATGCGCAGAATAGTAATGAAAAAGCGTGAATAGATTCCAGAATTTTTGGTATTCATAAGCTGATTGTAGTTAGGTTGATTCAAAATCGGCTGTTAATTTCAGAAACTTTTTTGGAATACAGCGAAGTGGTTGGTTTTTTTTGCAGAAAGGTAGTTTGAAATCTGATGATTTTAAACTTTTAGATATTGGATAAATCTGATGATTTTTAAATCGGGATCAAAAAAATATCAGTCTTCATATAAATAGTACACAAATTGAAAATAATTTAATCATAACTTGCAATCAAGTTAAGGCTGAATGAAGGG
>Ga0302296_1002157_pt1 | contig 13533 bp, 10 predicted proteins | sample III_Fen_N3_1_FD_194546 | JGI IMG/M metagenome (GOLD analysis project Ga0302296, IMG submission 194546) | Peat permafrost microbial communities from Stordalen Mire near Abisko, Sweden - III_Fen_N3_1 | ecosystem: Environmental > Terrestrial > Soil > Wetlands > Permafrost | place: Sweden: Abisko... | reverse complement strand
ACCGGACAAGCTGAACAATTACAGGTTGTCAGTGAACCAGACTTCAGCCTGCCGGAAGAGGACGATTTGCCATTTTAATCACTTAAATTTTAATTAATTGAAAGCAGAACCGTTATCAGTGCTGAACGCAATTTATTTGAATATACAGTTTCTCTCTTTTACTTCAGATGTTGCTATCAGTTTAATGGTTATACTGGTTTTGTTAGTGTTTTCTGCCTTGTTATCCGGATCGGAATTGGCCTATTTTTCGCTTAATTCTATCGAAAAGCACAAAATTGCCGCAAAATCGACAAAAAGGAATTTTTACATACTTAAAAATCTGGAGTCTCCGGAACAATTGTTGGCTACCGTCCAGGTAGCCAACAGTTTTGTTAATGTAGGTATTGTTATTCTTTCGAGTTATACGATTAACAGAATAGTTGATTTTTCAAATGAACCCTTATTTGGATTTATCATACAGATTATAATCATTTCGTTTACAATACTGCTTTTTGGCGAAATTATTCCTAAGGTTTATTCAACACACGATGCGTTGAAATTTGTCCGTTTTATTGCTTTGCCATTGCATTATCTGATCAAATTTCTTAAACCTTTCAATTCAATTCTCATTTCTTCAACCTCGTTTATTAATAACCGCATTCATGCATACAACAAACATATTTCTGTTCATGAACTTTCACAGGCTCTTGAACTTACATCGCAAACAGATTTGAAGGATGACAATGAGATATTAAAGGGTATTGTAAGATTTGGAAGTAAAAGTGTTGTCGAAATTATGCGTTCGAGGGTTGATGTCGTTTCTGCGGACATTGATTACAGCTACAGTAAAATTCTGGATCTGATAACGGAGTCAGGTTTTTCAAGAATTCCGGTATGTTCAGAAACTTTTGACAACATAAAAGGGATTCTGTATATCAAGGATTTGCTGCCTCATGTACTTAAAGGTTTCTCTTTTCGCTGGCAAAGCATTATTCGTCCGCCGTACTATGTTCCTGAAACAAAAAAAATTGATGATCTCCTTGAAGAGTTTCAGAAAAACAAGGTTCACATGGCTATTGTAATTGATGAATATGGTGGAACTTCTGGCATTGTTACCCTTGAAGATATTTTAGAAGAAATTGTAGGTGAAATAAGTGATGAATTTGATGAAGAAGAAAAATTTTACACCCAGATCAATGAAAAGATGTATCTTTTCGATGGAAAAACCATGCTCAACGATTTCTATAAAATTACCGGATCGGATGACGCCGTATTTAATGAAGTAAAAGGGGAAGCTGATACCTTGGCCGGATTGATCTTAGAATTAAAAGGTGAAATTCCGGCCAAAAATGATACAATAACCTGTAAAAATTACGTTTTTTCCATCGAAGCTGTTGACAACCGACGCATCAAACAAATAAAAGTTGAAATAACTAACATAGAGCAATAAATCTAATGTCGAAAATCCTTTTCGTTTTATCCGCTTTTTCCTTTCTATTAATCTTTTCGTGTAAAAAGGATTATATTCCAAAACCGCGTGGGTACTTCCGAATTAGTTTTCAAGAGAAAATCTATCACAAACTCGACTCGGCGGCTTTACCTTATCGGTTTGACATACCCGGATACAGCAAAGTTGTTCCTGATCACGATCGGCAGGCTGAGCCTTTCTGGGTTGACTTGAAAGTGCCTAAACACAAAGCAGATGTTCATATTAGCTATAAAAAGGTTGAAAACAACCTTGCAAAACTTACCGAAGATTCGCGCACGTTGGCTTATAAACATTCCATCAAGGCCGATGCCATCAATGAACGTATTTTCATTAATGCTGAAAAAAAAGTTTACGGAACAATCTATCTGATTGATGGCAATGCCGCTTCACCGCTTCAGTTTTACCTGACTGACAGTACGCATAACTTTCTGCGTGGAGCTTTATATATTCGCGAAGTTCCAAACATCGATTCCCTCCGTCCGGTGATCGATTTTTTGACCCCTGATGTAATTCGTTTAATTGAATCAACTGAGTGGAGACGATAAATGCCTCATTTTAAAACAATAACAGTGCCTTGCGGTTTGATTGGTATTTGGCATCTCACCGAATCGTCAACAGATCTGACTCGCTATTTTTCTATCGGAGAACTCGAAGATTTTACTTTTCAGCAATTCACAAACGAAAAGCGGAAAGTAGAATGGTTGGCTATCCGGTGTTTAATTAAAAAAATGATCGGTTCAGATTTCTTGATTTCATATGCAAAAAGTGGTAAACCCATTCTGAGTCATATTAAATTCAGGCACCTTTCGATCAGCCATTCACGCGATTTTGCGGTCGTTTTTGTGCATGAGAACCTGGATGTTGGAATTGATATTGAGAACATATCGCGAAATTACACTGCAATAGAAAAAAGATATCTCTCCGATGAAGAATTGATTATGGTTAACATAGATACCAAACTTCAATGTCTTTATTGGTGTGCAAAAGAAGCCATCTTTAAATTGGTGCCTGATGAAGGTGTTGAATTCAAACAGCAAATACTTATCTCGTCGTTTAATCCTGAGTTGGAAGATCATTTTTTAGCAAAATACACATCAGAGAATACGAACTCGATCTACCAGCTTCATTTTCTGATATTCTCCGGACATTGTGTGGTTTGGGTTGCCGGGTAAACTTATGAAAGGCAATTGGCATTTATCAGGTGTAATTTGCGAAAGGGATACCTCCGTGGATTTGTTTCCTGAATCTTCAGCCGGCATTTATTGTAAATCCTTTCTTTTGATGCGTAAAATAGCAGCTAACTATTTATTTGGATAGGTATAAAACCATTTTTGAAATGCGGTGTCAAGGCTTTGCTAATTATATCATTAGGAATTCATAACAAATACTACATTTGGGAAATTTTTAATTTTGCAGAAATTCTCTGCAATAACTGACTGAATTTGACATCTTACAGGAGCAAGATTTGATTTGAGAAAGGGCACAATCATAAAAAAAATTAGAAAACTTATTACCAAAATACTATTGGTAAGTGCGATTATGCTTTGTTTCAGCGTTGTAAAAGCGCAACAGGATCCCATGTATACACAATACATGGAAAACATGATAACGATTAATCCTGCTTATGCCGGGTCAAAAGATATGCTCAGCATGATGGCTGTTTCCCGTAATCAATGGGTTTCTATGCCAGGAGCTCCGGTTACCAGGACTTTTTCGATTCATTCACCGATTACTGGCTCAAACATGGGCTTAGGCTTATCAGTATTGAGCGATCAGATCGATCCAATTAAACAAACCGGGGTTTATTTTGACTATTCGTATACCTTGCATTTTGGCGGTAATCAGAATCTGGCGCTTGGTTTGAAAGGTGGTATTAATTTTTACCAGGCGGGTCTTTCCACCCTTGCCACTAACGATTCAGGCGACCCGGTTTTTGCCAACGATATTAACCGTAATTTCCTTCCCAACATTGGTGTGGGAGCATTTTTTCATACCGACAGGTATTATCTCGGGCTGTCACTTCCCAAACTTATCGAAAATACGATCAATAAAAATAGTGTTGCTACTCAGAATGTGAGCAAAGAACAAATACATATTTTTTTCATGGCTGGTTATGTGTTTGATCTAAACAGAATCGTTAAATTTAAACCATCCATTCTGACAAAATATGTAAAGAATGCGCCTGTTTCATTTGATTTGAATGGTAATTTTTTGTTTTATGACAGACTTTGGCTGGGAGCTATGTATCGGGTGGGAGATTCATTTGGCGGATTGTTCCAAATTCAGGCGACCAATCAGCTAAAAATCGGGTATTCCTATGATCTTCCTATTAATTTACTGGGCGCATACAACGGTGGCACACATGAGATTATGGTCAGTTATGATTTTAACTTCGGACGCGGGAAAATAAGATCACCCAGATATTTTTAATGATAAGAACTAGAATCGATGGCAAGAATTTTTAACATATTTCTTTGGGGAATGATTCTAAGTTTTTTAGTTCCTATTCAAGGTTTTGGTCAGAAACTTACCACCAAATTAGCAGATAAAAGTTTTGATGAATTTGCTTATGTTGAAGCCATTGGTTTGTATGAATATGCTTACAAAAAGGATACTACCGATAATTACGTGGTTAAACGACTGGCCGATGCAAACCGAAATATTTTGAATACAGAAGAGGCTGAACGATGGCTTAAAAAACTAATTGACCGTCATGCCGAAAAGCCTGAAGATATTTTTAATTATTCGCAAGCCTTGAAAAGCAATGGAAAATATCTGTTAGCAGAACATTGGCTAAAGCAATATTCGGAACTGCACTCTGAAGATGGACGTGTTAATATTCAGGCTTCTCTGCTTGAATACATTCATTTCCTGATGCGCGATTCGACCAATTATGAAATCCGGAATGCTTCTGTTAATACCGCTGGTTCGGACATGGGGCCTGCATTTTACAAAGACAAACTTATATTTTCATCTACTTCAATAGGTACAAAATCGGGCCTCAACTATAAATGGAATGATTTGCCTTACCTGCACCTATATTCCGCAAAAATTGGTGCCAATGGTGATTTGTCTTCTCCCGAACCCTTTGCGCCCAGGTTAAGAACTGCTTATCACGACGGCCCCGTTTCTTTTGATGTCAGGAATGATATCATTTATTTTACCCGAAATAGTTCGGTAAGGAGCAAAACCTCCGGTAGTAGAGAAGGTGTAGTGAACCTTAAGCTTTTTCAAGGAAAACTTGAAAAAGGAGAGTGGAAAATGACTGGCGGTTTCCGATACAACAGTGATGAATTTTCGGTTGGGCATCCGGCGATTAATAAAGAAGGAACGGTATTGTATTTTGCTTCCGACATGCCTGGTGGCTATGGCAAATCTGATATTTATTTTAGTGTATTATCAAATGGACAATGGAGTAAGCCGACTAATTTGGGGCCAAAGATTAATACGGAAGGCAACGAATTTTTCCCGTTTATGAGCAGTGATGGAGTTCTCTATTTTGCAAGCGATGGACATGGCGGGTTAGGCGGTTTGGATATTTTCTTTTCAATTCCTGAAAATGGAGTTTTTAGTCGTGTTGAAAACATGGGTTACCCGGTTAATTCTTCGAAAGATGATTTTGGACTGGTACTTGATTCAACCGGAACGAAAGGTTATTTCACTTCGAACAGGCCGGGAGGAAAGGGCAATGACGATTTATACTTCCTGAAAATTAAACGGGTTCCGGTTATCATTCGGGGTATTGTCAAAGACAGTCTCACCAATGAAGCGCTTGCTGACGCGAACGTATCTTTAATCGATCAAAACGGCAATGCCATTCTGTCTAGTCTGACACTCGCTGATGGACAATTTTCGTTTGAGGTAGATAAAGGGCAGCAATACATCATTAAAGCAACCAGAGAAACCTATCTCGAAAACGAAAAAACGGTAGAAACGGCTTCACTTCACCCAAACGAAGAGTTAATTTCAGAAATTTTACTTGAAAAGAAGGTAGCAGAAGTTACCGATAATTATCCTGCACCAAAGAGCATGGAGGAAGAAGATGGGGTTGCAATGCAGGTGATTGAACTTCAATATATTAATTACGATCTGGACAAATCTAACATTCGACCCGATGCCGCTTTGATACTCGATAAACTGTTTGCAATAATGCAACAATATCCAGATCTCGAAATAAGGATTGAATCGCATACCGACTCACGCGGAAGCGACGAATACAACATGACACTTTCTCAAAAAAGAGCCCGTGCAGCTTTTGATTACCTGGTGGCAAAAGGAATAGATGCTTCACGAATGAAATACCAGGGTTACGGCGAAACCAGATTGCTTAATAATTGTTCCAACGGGGTTGACTGTACCGAAGAACAGCATGAAGTGAATAGGCGTTCTATCATAAAGGCTGTGCGCAAAGGAGATTACAAGGAAAAACGTGGACAAAAGAATATCTTCATCTTTTAGTTTAGTTCCGTTTATGCTCTTTCCTGAATTCCATCGGGCTTTTCTTCGTTTTATCTTTAAAAATCCGGGAGAAATAGAAATAAGATTCGAATCCAAGATCGATTGCAATTTCCTTGAAACTCTTCTCCGTCGAAATTAATAAATCTTTGGCTTTCTGAATCCGGAGCGATAAATGGTATTGAGTTGGCGAAATGCCAGTATATTTCCGGAACATTTGCCTGAAATAGGAATAACCTACGTTCAGTTCCTTTGCGAGATTTTCGATATTTACATTCGTGTTCAGGTTTTCCCTAAAATACAGACAAGCTTTTCTGATTTTGCGTTCGATTGTTTTTCCGGCAAATTCCTGATTGCGGACAACTGAAAGAATTCTGCTCAAAATAAGGATCGTATTTGCTGCACTAACCTGCTGATGACTGGTTTTTTCATCTTTCACTTGCTGAATAATTTCGAAAAATAGCTCCAGCAAACTTTCCTGAAATCCGACATACAAAACCGGTTTCCCGACCGGGAAGAAACCTTCCTGAAAAAAGTGGGCACAAAAATCACCTTTAAATCCAATGTAATGTTCATTCCAGCCGGTATTGGGGTCGGGTTTGTAGCGGTGCCACATTCCGGGCCGAAGAATAAGTATTGAACCCGGCACGACCTGAAACTGGCCTTCACTGGTTTCAAATGTTCCTGAACCTTCGGTGATGTAATTGATCTGGTATTCCTGAAGTACCCTTCCCTTTTCCCAGGTGAAGAAATAGCCGCTGGGATGTATCTTCGGGGGATAAACATCGGATGGCGGTATTTGTGCATAGCCGGCCACCGTTAGGTATAATCCCCATTCCTTATCAAGAGGTCCGGCATTGATGTATTTTACAAACGATTCGTTCGCCATGGGGGTTTCTGTTTACTGCAACTGTTAACTTTTCATTGTATCATTTTGTGCAAATTAAGAATCATTTTGCACATTGGTTAGCATTAATTACAAAGTAACTTTACATTTACAAAACTAGGAAATAAAGTCATAAAAGATAAATTTCAACTTAGCTAACCAAATATGAAAAACAAATCATTTCTGGCATTCGACATCGGTGCCACCAGTGGCCGTTCCATCCTTGGAACGCTTGACAATGGCAGACTTCAGATGAAAGAGCTAACACGGTTTTCAAACCAAATGCTTCAAATTGGCAATCATTTTCATTGGAATATTTATTCCTTGTTCGAATATCTGAAAGCTGCCTTAATCGCTGTCAATAAAGAAGGTGTGAAAATCTCTTCAATTGGTATTGATACCTGGGGTGTTGATTTTGCATTGATTGCCAATGATGGAGCCATTTTGGGAGCTCCGTATGCTTATCGAGACCCACATACCGATGGAATGCCCGATAAATATTTCAGCATTGTTCCCCGTGAAAAGGTATACGATCTCACCGGAATACAGGTGATGAACTTCAATAGCCTTTACCAGTTGTTCGCTTTAAAACAAGCAAATAGCTCATTGTTGGAAGCCGCTTCAGAAATGCTGTTTATGCCTGATGCACTTGCCTATTTGCTTACCGGCAACAAAGTGGTTGAATATACCATTGCATCCACTTCGCAGATATTAAACCCACGCACCAAACAATTTGAAGCCCAATTGCTCGAAGCAGCTGGTGTAGCTCCTTCCATTTTAGGCGATCTAGTTATATCTGGTCATGTAGTTGGTACATTAACCGATGCCTTGGCCGACGAAAGTGAATTGGGCAAAGTGCCTGTAATTGCTGTTGCAGGGCACGACACGGCCTCGGCAGTTGCAGCAGTTCCGGCTGAAAATGAACGTTTTGCGTATCTTAGTTCAGGTACCTGGTCGCTCATGGGGATTGAAGTAAAAGATGCGATTATTAACGACGAAACATACACTCTTAATTTTACCAACGAAGGCGGTATTGAAGGAACAACACGCTTCCTTAAAAACATCACCGGCATGTGGTTGCTCGAACAATGCCTCAAGGAATGGAAAAAGGAGGGAATAACGTATGCCTACGAAAAGCTGGTTCATATTGCCGAATCAGCGCCTGCTTTTCAGTCATTGATCGATCCCGATCATGCATCGTTTGCCAATCCGGCAAGTATGACAAAGGCCATAAGAGAATACTGCATCGCATCCGGACAAATCGCTCCTGAAACTCATGCAGAATTTGTTCGGTGTATTTTCGAAAGCTTGTCGCTCAAATATAAATCGATTTTAGAAAAGCTTATCGATTTGGCTCCTTTTGCCATCGAGAAACTCCATGTGATTGGTGGCGGCTCCAAAAATCCGTTACTCAACCAATGGACAGCCAATGCGATTGGAATACCAGTCATTGCTGGTCCTTCGGAAGCTACAGCCATCGGCAATATTATGATTCAGGCTAAAGCAGCAGGTTGTGTTGGTTCATTGACCGAGATGCGCCAAATTATCCGCAACTCCATCCAACTCGAAGAATTTTTACCTGAAAATGAAGCTGAATGGGGAAAAGCGTATGGAAAATTCCTGAAAGTCATTGGTGTTTAGAAATGGAAGTAAATCAAATTAAATTCAAATAAACTAACAAAAATGATCATGAAAGCCTCTCAAATCAGTCAGGCATTTGATTATGCCAAAGCGCGTTATGCCGACTTAGGCATTGATGTTGATAAAGCAGTAGAACAATTAGACAAGCTATCTATTTCGCTTCATTGTTGGCAAGCTGATGATGTTAGCGGTTTCGAAAATGGCGATGGCGAACTCACCGGAGGGATTCAGGCAACCGGAAATTATCCGGGAAAAGCCAGGTCGATGGCCGAACTTCGTGCCGATATTGAAAAAGCGATGTCGCTGATTCCTGGCGAACACCGCGTAAATATTCACGCTTTCTATGGCGATTTTGGCGGCGAAACGGTTGATCGCGACCAAATTGAACCCAAACATTTCCAAAGCTGGATTAACTGGGCCAAAGAAAAAGGGTATAAACTCGATTTTAACTGCACATGTTTCTCACACGATAAATCGGCTGACGGGTTCACTTTGTCGCACCGCAATCCTGCCATCCGCGAATTCTGGATCAATCACATCATCCGTTGCCGCAAGATAGCCGAAGAAATGGGTCGTCAATTGGGCTCAAAATGTATTCACAACATCTGGATTCCGGACGGATCGAAAGATATTACTGTTGACCGGCTACTTTATCGCAAAAATCTGAAAGAATCACTCGACAAAATCTTCGAATATAAAACCAACGATGATTACATGCTCGATAGCATCGAATGTAAACTATTCGGAATTGGAAGTGAAAGCTATGTAGTTGGATCACATGAATTTTACATGGGTTACGGAGTTGCCAACAACAAAATGATAACACTCGATTCGGGTCACTTCCATCCTACAGAAGTTATTTCCGATAAGATATCTTCCTTGTTGCTTTTTGCTCCTGAAATTATGCTTCATGTAAGCCGCGGTGTGCGTTGGGACAGTGACCATGTTGTTATACTGAACGATGAGTTACAGGATATTTCGCAAGAAATTATCCGTGCCCGGGCATTAGATCGTGTTCATGTAGGATTGGATTATTTCGATGCTTCGATCAACCGTATTGGCGCTTATGTGATTGGCGTTCGTGCTACTCAAAAAGCTTTCCTGCAGGCATTATTGGAACCAATCGAACAATTGCGCGCATTCGAAGCCAATGATCAGAATTTCGAACGTCTGGCTTTATTGGAAGAAGCAAAAGCGTTGCCATGGGCTGCCGTATTCGATTACTACTGCATGAAAAAAGGTGTCGCTGTTGGTAGTGCATACATTGCCGATATTCAGCAATACGAAAAAGATGTAACAAGCAAACGATAAATAGAGTTTGGAGTTATGAGTTATAAATGATGAGTTGCAGAACTTGTGTTTATAACTTATAACCCATAACTTATAACTTATAAAACATGAACACTATAATCGGTTTGTTAATTATTGCTGTCGGAAGTTTTGGCCAATCGAGTTCTTATGTGCCTATCAATAAGGTAAAATCCTGGTCATGGGAGAGTTTTTGGTTGGTTCAGGGCATTTTTGCATGGTTGCTGTTCCCGTTTCTGGGTGCACTTTTAGCCATACCTGGGGGAAGTAGCTTACTTCAGCTTCTGGGTGCCGGAGATGGCCTTGCTGCCTATAAAACCATTGGTTTTGGAATACTCTGGGGCGTGGGAGGTTTAACCTTCGGGTTAAGTATGCGCTACCTGGGAGTAGCTCTGGGCCAGTCTATTGCGTTGGGCACCTGTTCCGCATTGGGCACGTTGATCCCCGCATTGATAAAAGGTCAGGATCTTTTTACAGGCGAAGGCTTGGTGCTTTTAGTAGGTGTTTGTATTGCCATTGCCGGAATTACGGTTATTGGCTATGCAGGAGCTTTGAGGGCTCAGAACATGACCGATGAGGAAAAGAAGGCTGCGGTGAAGGATTTTGCTCTCACCAAGGGCTTGTTGGTTGCTCTTTTGGCTGGTGTTATGAGCGCCTGTTTTGCTTTTGGCCTCGAAGCTGGCGCTCCTATTCAGAAGTTGGCTCTCAGTCTGGGATCATCCGATTTATTTGCCTTGAATCCGGTGGTTATGCTGGTTACTTTCGGTGGTTTTTTGACAAATGCAATATATTGTCTTTTTCAGAATTCGAAGAACAAAACCATGGGCGATTATTTTGGTGTCCCCGGAAATGTGTTGGTAAATAACCTGCTTTTTTGTGCGTTGGCCGGAGTTCTTTGGTATTCGCAGTTCTTCGGGTTGAGCATGGGAAAGAGCTTTTTGGTTGATTCACCTGTGATGCTTGCATTATCATGGAGCATTCTGATGTCGCTAAACGTCACTTTTAGCAATGTTTGGGGAATCGTTCTGAAAGAATGGAAAGGCGTTAGCACAAAAACGATCACTGTGTTGGTCTTGGGAATGCTCATTTTGATTGCTTCTCTAGTAATACCAAGTCTGATGTAACTTTTAAACTGAAATTATAAAATGGAACGATTAGCATTTAAAATGTACCTCAACGAAGGTATGAAAGCTGAGTATAAGAAAAGACACGATGAAATTTGGCCTGAACTGGTAAAGCTCCTGAAAGATAGTGGCGTAAGCGATTACTCTATCTTCCTGGATGAAGAAACCAACATTCTTTTTGCAGTGCAGAAAGTGAGCGGCGAAGGTGGCTCGCAGGATCTGGGACAAACCGAAATCGTACAAAAATGGTGGAAAATGATGTCAACCATTATGAAGTCAAATCCTGATAACTCTCCCGTGAGCATTCCGCTTGAAGAGGTTTTTTATATGGAGTAACTATTTTGGAAAATAGTCAGTAGTCATAGGAAAAGGGAAATAGTCATTAGTCATTCAGAAAATCGCTATTAATTTTTTCTATTTTCTTTTTCCTGATTCCTAATGACCTTTTTCTAATACATACCTAAACAACTAAACCATTATGAAACTAACCTTTCGATTAACAAAAATGTTCGTTTTTTTACTGATAATCAGTAGTATGAATTCATTTTCTGCAACAAAAACGGAAGTAAAGGAACTGATTTGCGAATACCATATCAATCCGGTTGGTATCGACATTCAGAAGCCCAGATTAAGCTGGCAGATTGCTTCATCTGAAGAAAATCTGCTTCAAACGGCTTATGAAATCAACGTGACCGACCAAACTGCAAAAGGAAAACTGATCTGGACTTCAGGAAAAGTAAACTCTGCACAATCGGTGAATGTACCTTACCAAGGACCTGCATTAAAATCGATGCAGAGGGTTTACTGGCAAGTCAGAGTATGGGACAACAAAGGAAAAGCAACAGCTTGGAGCATGTCTTCATTCTGGGAGATGGGATTGTTGGAACCCGAATCCTGGAAAGCATCCTGGATATCCATCCAGTCGGAATCAACCGAAAAGGGTTCTAAACCAGCTCAGTATTTCCGAAAAGAATTTACAGCCGGAAAGGCAATCAAATCGGCCCGGGTTTATGTCACTTCGCTTGGTCTTTACCAATTGTTTCTGAATGGGCAAAAGGTCAGTCCTGATTTGTTTACACCCGGATGGACCAGTTACAACAAACGCCTTCAGTACCAAACCTACGATGTAACTTCGATGATTCAGCCCAAGAATTCGATTGGAGCTATTCTTGGAGACGGTTGGTATCGCGGTAACATTGGTTGGGTTAGTCAGAACGGCTATTATGGAAGCAAGTTGGCGCTGTTGGCTCAACTTCAGATCAATTATACCGACGGAACAAGCGAAATGATTGGCACCGATCAAAGCTGGAAGGTCACCAACAACGGCCCAATTACCGAATCGGATATTTACAACGGCGAAAACTACGATGCCCGTAAAGAAATGTCTGACTGGTCGAAGACTGGTTTCGATGACAACCAATGGAAAAAAGTGGCAGTTATCGATCAGTCAAAGAAAATGCTGATTGCACCGCAGGGCGTGTCTGTAAAAGCAATTGAAGAAATCAAACCCATCAAGTTGATCACCACTCCCAAAGGCGAAACTGTTTTTGATATGGGTCAAAACATGGTTGGCTGGGTGCGGTTAAAAGTTCAGGGCAATAAGGGCGATCAAATAACCTTGAAATTTGCAGAAGTGCTCGATAAGGCTGGCAATTTCTACACCGACAACCTCCGCAGCGCCAAATGTACCGACGTTTATATCCTGAAAGGTTCAGGAATTGAAATCTTCGAACCTCATTTTACATTCCACGGCTTCCGCTTTGTAAAAATCGAAGGTCTTGCTTCACAGGCTTCACTTGATCAGATTACGGGAGTGGTAATTCATTCTGACATGAAGACTACCGGCACATTTGCCTGTTCCGACCCGTTGATCAATCAACTTCAGCACAACATTCAGTGGGGCCAAAAAGGTAATTTTCTGGATGTACCGACTGATTGTCCTCAACGCGACGAGCGTTTGGGTTGGATGGGTGATGCGCAGGTATTCAGTGTGACTGCAGCATTCAATTTTAATGTAGCTCCTTTTTATACCAAATGGACGAAAGATATTGCTGCCGATCAGCTACCAAATGGATCAGTGCCTGATGTAATCCCTGATGTTTTAAAAGGTGGCGGCGGCAAAACAGCATGGGCCGATGCCTGCATTATTATTCCCTGGACTACCTACCTTATTTATGGCGATCAGCGAATTCTGGAAGTTCAGTACCCAAGCATGAAAGCCTGGGTGGAATACATGAAAACAAGAGCCGGCGAAGATAATTTATGGACTGGCGATTGGCATTATGGCGATTGGTTGGCTTTTGCCACAACCCAATCTGATTACCCCGGCGCTACCACCGAAAAAGACCTGATTGCGACTGCCTATTATTCCTATTCTTCAGGATTATTGGCAAAAATTGCGGGTATTATTGGGCGCGGCGAGGATGCAAAAAAATATGCACAACTTTCCGAAAACATTAAAAAAGCATTTATTCATGAATTTGTAACACCTGCCGGACGTTTGGTCTCGCATACGCAAACTGCTTATTCTCTGGCGCTGGCATTCAATCTTCTTCCTGAAGATTTAATTCCGAAGGCGGCTGAATATCTGGCTAATGATGTAAAGAAAATGGGGCATCTCACTACCGGTTTTGTTGGTACACCGCTGCTCT
>Ga0302296_1002153_pt1 | contig 13544 bp, 11 predicted proteins | sample III_Fen_N3_1_FD_194546 | JGI IMG/M metagenome (GOLD analysis project Ga0302296, IMG submission 194546) | Peat permafrost microbial communities from Stordalen Mire near Abisko, Sweden - III_Fen_N3_1 | ecosystem: Environmental > Terrestrial > Soil > Wetlands > Permafrost | place: Sweden: Abisko... | reverse complement strand
AACTGGTAAACCATTATCTTTATATCAAACAATTGATGCCGATTTTGGTGTTGAAGAAATGACGTTTTATGATGATAATGCAATAGGAATAAATTCTTATTATCAAGTTCGTTTTGATTTGCCAAAGGAATTAACTCCAATAAATTTAAAATCAGATAATGGTCCATTTAGTCAATCATTAAGCAATATGGCTGAAAGTGAATTGGTTTCGTCGGAAATAGTTTCAGAATATGATGTAACCGTAAATCCAAATCCTGCTAAATCATTTACCAAAATTACGGTTCCTATTCATAAAAATGTTAAAGTTACTGTGGTCGATTTACTTGGTAAAAAGTTGTTCTCAAAAACGGGTAATGGTGATATAAATCTTGATTGTAACTCATTAGAAACTGGAGTTTATATTCTCAATATAGAATACGATGGTGTTGAAACTTCAAAACGTTTAGTGGTTACTCAGTAATATTCTGAAGTTTCGTTATATTTATTAAAGGGTTATCTGAATGAAGATAACCCTTTTTTATTGTTGATAAAAATGTTTAACCAAACCTAAATTTAACTGTTGTAAAAGGGTATTGCGAATGTGCTTTTTTTGTATTTTCGCAACGGTTTTAGAAAAATAAGTATAAATCTTTTAAATTAATATATTATATGGCTATCAGTGCTTTACAAAAAGAAAGATCTAAGTATCAACCAAAATTACCAAAATCGCTACGTGGCGGAGCTATTAAATTAGTTGAAGGTGCAAAAACACAATCGGTTGCTGATCAAGAAGAAATTGCTAAATTATTCCCAAATACTTATGGAATGCCAGTTATTTCTTTCGAAGAAGGTGGCGATAAAGTAAGCCTTCCAGCAGTTAATGTTGGTGTTATCCTTTCTGGTGGTCAAGCTCCAGGTGGACACAATGTTATTTCTGGTATTTTCGACGGATTAAAAGCATTAAATGCTGATAGTAAATTGTACGGTTTCCTTGGTGGACCAGGTGGTTTAGTTGATCATCAATATATTGAATTAACTGCATCAATTATCGACGAATACCGCAATACTGGTGGTTTTGATATTATTGGTTCAGGTCGTACAAAACTTGAAGAAACAGCACAATACGATAAAGGTGTTGAAATTTGCAACAAACTTGGCATAAAAGCTCTTATTGTAATTGGTGGTGACGATTCAAATACTAATGCTTGTGTATTAGCAGAATATTACCTTGAAAAGAAAACTGGTATTCAAGTTATTGGTTGTCCAAAAACAATTGATGGTGACCTTAAAAACGATTGGATTGAAACATCATTTGGTTTCGATACAGCTTGTAAAGTTTATAGCGAATTGATTGGAAACATTCAACGTGATGCTAACTCAGCTAAAAAATATTGGCACTTTATCAAATTGATGGGTCGTTCTGCTTCTCATATTGGTTTAGAGTGTGCACTTCAAACTCAACCAAACATCTGTATTATTTCGGAAGAAGTAGAAGAGAAAAAACAAACGTTAGATGAAGTTGTTTCTACAATTGCAAATGCAGTTGCTAAACGTGCTGAAAAAGGTGATAACTTTGGTATTGCTCTTATTCCAGAAGGTTTAGTGGAATTTATTCCAGCTATGAAAAAACTTATTTCTGAGTTAAATGACTTACTTGCTCATAACGATGAGTTCACTGCAATTCAAGGTGACGAAGCAAAAAGTAAATATGTTATTAGCAAATTAACAAAAGAGAGTGGTGATGTATTTGCTAGTCTTCCTGCAGGATTTGCAAAACAATTGACTCTTGATCGTGATCCACATGGTAACGTACAAGTTTCGAAAATTGAAACAGAAAAATTACTTATCGAAATGGTTGAAGCTAAATTGAACACAATGAAAGCTGCTGGCCAATACAAAGGAAAATTCTCTGCTCAAGGTCACTTCTTTGGTTACGAAGGTCGTTGTGCTGCTCCATCAAACTTCGATGCAGACTATTGCTATTCATTAGGATATACAGCTGCGGTTCTTATCAATCAAGGTAAATCGGGTTATATGTCATCTATTCGTAATTCAGAAAAACCAGCTGATCAATGGATTGCTGGTGGTATTGCAATTACAATGATGATGAACATGGAACGTCGTCATGGTAAAATGAAACCAGTTATTCAAAAAGCATTAGTTCGTTTAGATGGTGCTCCATTCAAAGCATTTGCTGCACAACGCGACAAATGGGCTGTTGAAACAGATTACATCTACCCAGGACCAATTCAATATTTTGGACCAACAGAAGTATGTGACCAACCAACTTGCACATTGAAATTAGAAAAAGCTGGAAAATAATTTCAGTTTATGTATATATAAAAAATGAAAGCCTACCATAGTGTAGGCTTTTTTTCTTTTATTCATTGAAATAGAATAATTGTAACATTATGAAATTGAAATTTTATTTGCTTTTTCTTTTATTCATTTCGAGTATCTTATCATTTTCGCAAAGTTTAAGTACTTCAAAAAATGATATTGAGATTTATAAACGATATTTAAAGCATAAAACGGATACATTACCTAGGTTATCAATCGGTTTTGGTTTTGGGACAAATAGTTATACGGGAATTGTTGGTTTGTCTTTTTTAGAACGAATTAATCAACGTTTTATGCTTCAAGAAGGAATAGGAATTAGTTCTTGGGGATATAAAGGTTCTTTGGAACTAATTTATAATTTACGGTTTTCAGATAGAGCATATTTTGGATTAGGATATTCATATTGTACCGGTCAGCGGAATATCGATGATAAACATGTTGAAATAGAAACAATAATAGAAAGAACAATACCCGATGAAACAATAAATGTTAAATTTGGTGAAAGGTTTCGATTTAGTAAACGCTATAATATGTTCTTTTTCGAAATTGGATATGCCTATCGATTAAATAGGCAAAAAATTAAGAATATCTATCCAACGTTATGCTATTATACTTATCAGGCAATGGAGGAGGAGCGTCCAGGTGGAATTATATTTGATTTTGGCTTTCAGTTTAGTTTAAAAAAAAGAAAAATATGAAGTCTACACTATGGTAGGCTTTTATTTTTTTCGGACATTGCATAAAAAAAGAAAATGATACTATCAATTACCTCAGAAATAATGCCTGTATCTATTTATTCGGGTATCCCATTTGTATTAATATTGGCTTGTATTGCTATTTTACCTTTGTTCTTTGCTCATTTTTGGGAGAAGAATACAAATAAATTATTAATCGCTAGCATTCTCTCAATTCCTGTAATTATTTATTTGTCGATGTCAGGTAATTTTGGAAAGCTATATGAAACTTTGGTTTTCGATTATATTCCCTTTTTAGTTTTGCTAGGAGCATTGTTTATAATAACGGGAGGGATTTATATTGATGGCGATATTGAAGCAAAGCCAATAATTAACACCACTTATTTAGCAATTGGAGCTGTGCTTGCATCCTTTATTGGAACAACTGGAGCTTCAATGTTGTTAATAAGGCCAATAATCTCTACCAATAAAGAACGAAAATTCAAAGTGCATACCATTTTGTTTTTTATCGCAATTGTTGCAAATTGTGGTGGTTTAATGACTCCTCTTGGTGATCCACCTTTGTTTGTTTTGTATTTACGAGGAACACCTTTTTTCTGGTTCTTTAATCTTGCATCTTCTTGGCTATTTGTTAATTCATTATTATTAACAGTATATTTAATTGTTGACACGTATTTTCACAAGCAAGAACCTAAATTGAATCTTATTCGTGATAAATCAATAATAAAACCAATTACAATAAAAGGCAAAATAAATTTTATTTGGTTACTTGGTGTTGTCTTTTCTGTGGCATTTGTAAATGAACAATATCTTCCATTTATGAAAAGTAATGAATATTTAAAGTTTTTGAGAGAAGCTCTTATTTTACTATTTGCTTTAACTTCTCTCAAAACGACAATTAAAGATGTACGTGTTTCAAATAAATTCTCTTGGGTTCCAATTATAGAAGTTGCATTCTTATTTTTAGGGATTTTTATAACTATGGTTCCCTGCATTATATATCTTGAATTAAATGCACATACCTTAGGAGTAACCTCACCTATGCAGTTTTATTTTGCATCAGGTTTTTTAAGTAGTATTTTGGATAATACGCCAACTGCTGTTACATTTCATTCGCTTGCAGTTGGTTTACAGTCGACAAGTAACGTTACAACAGGTTTAATTGCGGGTATACCCAAGGCGTTACTTAAAGCAATTAGTTTAGGGTCTGTTTTGTTTGGAAGTATGACCTATATTGGTAATGGTCCTAATTTTATGGTAAAATCTATTGCTGAGGAAAACGGAATTGCGATGCCTCATTTCTTTAAATATATTTATGGGTTTAGCATACTAATTCTCTTACCCATATTTATATTAGTTTATCTGTTATTTATTTAATAAAAACAGACTCCAAAATTACATTTTTAAACTTTATTCTATTTCAATTTAAATGGTGTCTTTCTATTTGAATGGAAAAAATGAAATTTTTTTACCTTTTAATGTGAACGATTTACACTATTTTTGAAATCTGTTCGTTTGGCAGGTTAAAATTGTTTTAAGAATATTATGAATACATTATTTCGAATAAGTTTAGGGCTATCAATTTCAATTGTGATTTTAAGTTCAGGTTGTAAAAAAGATAAAACAACAACAAAAGTTATTACGCACGATACTATTTATGAAGGAAAGGTTATTGATCAACAAGGTATAGAATATAAAACAATAACATTAGGCAAACAAACCTGGATGGCTGAGAATTTAAAGGCTACCGTGTTTAACGATAGTACTCCAATTGTAAATGAATTAAATTCAACACAATGGATGTCATTGTCAACTGCGGCATATTGCAATTATAATAATGTTGATAGTTTAGGTTTAAAATATGGTCGTTTGTATAATTGGTACGCAGTTAAAACAGAAAAATTATGTCCAAAGGGTTGGCATGTACCAACCGATGCCGAATGGGATACACTAGTTCTTTATTTGGTAAAACAACGATACGATTATCTCGATTATGGAACCGTAGCTGTTGCTCAAGCAATGGCTTCAAATTCAGGTTGGAAAACATCTACAACTGCAGGGACTCCTGGTTACGATAATGCAAAAAATAATGCTTGTAAGTTCTCTGTAATGCCATGTGGTTATTCAAATGGATACTTTCATGGCTTAGGATTAAATGCTTATTTTTGGAGTTCAACCGAAGATACAAATAATGTTGCAAATGCTTCAGATTTATATCTTTCAAGTGAATTAACCTATCCACAGGAATTGAATATAACTAAAAAAATGGGAATTTCGGTTCGATGTTTAAAGGATTAATTTCCATATTATTTAAACATCAATTTCAGTAAGGTTTCTATCCGTTTTATTTTGTAGCTTAGCTAATTATAAATTATGCTACTCTAGAATACTGTTTTAAAATAACAAAGCTCAATAGAAATGGAAACCTTGTCATTTTCTTTAATAGATATTCTGATTAGCATAGTTCTAGCCGCAATTATGTTTGGGCTTGGATTATCATTAAATGCTAGTAGCTTTAAAAATATTGCTTTACATCCTAAATCCTTTTTTATAGGATTAGGTTCTCAAATGATTGGTTTACCAATCATAGCCTATATAATTCTTTATTTTTCCAATCTTCCCGATGCTTTTAAAGTTGGTATAATGATTCTGGCTGCTTGTCCTGGGGGAACAACTTCGGGTTTTGTTACATTCTTATTTAAAGGGAATGTAGCTCTTTCTATTTCACTTACTGCAATTAATAGTTTTCTTACAATATTTTCAATTCCAATAATTGTAAATATTGCTTTAGGCTATTATATGAATCAAAAAGTTGAGCTTCATTTACCCGTTGTCAATTCAGTTATTCAAATTTTTGGATTGACAATTTTGCCTGCAGTTTTAGGAGTAGTAGTTAGAACATTTAAACCTATTATTGCACTTTTACTGCAAAATAAGATAAAGTATATTTTAATAATTCTTTTGGCAATAGTGTATTCTGTAAAGTTTTTTGCAGGGAAACAACATGGAGGTACTGGGATTACCAGCGATGAAGTTTGGATGATTATTCCTTATGCATTTATATTTAATGTTGTCTGCTTTATATTTAGTATTGCATTGGGAAAATACACCAAACTTAATATTCGCGATGCATTTACTATTGCTATTGAAGTTTCATTACATAACACAACACTTGCGTTATTAATTGCGGGAACATTACTAAAAAACCAAGATATGGTGAAACCTGCTTTGATTTATTCAATGTTTTCGTTTTGGTCGGCTATGATGTTTGGATTAATTACCAAATGGGTTTATAAGGGAAAATTGTCGCAAGAATAATGTCCTTTTATATTGTTTTTAGCACTCAAATTTATCTTAAAATTTGCTTCGCTAATTATCACAAATTATACAGAATACTTATCTTTGGTCGCATTTATATTTACTTGTAAATGTTGTTTATCTGTCTAATAATTAAGTTGATATATAGTACATGCAGCAAAAGACTGATACCTCTATCATCACTGTAGAGAATGTTTCACATGCCTTCGGTAATAAAACAGTTCTTGATGATATAAATCTATCCATTGGTAAGGGTGAATTTGTTACAATTCTAGGTCCTTCGGGATGCGGAAAAACAACTTTAATGCGATTAATTGCAGGTTTTTTAAAATTATCGGAAGGGAAAATTAGTATTGCTGGTAGTGATATGTCACAAACTCCTCCGCATTTACGTCCTGTAAATACAGTGTTTCAGAAATACGCATTGTTTCCACATTTAAATGTATATAATAATATTGCATTTGGATTGAACCTTAAAAATCTACCATCCGACGAAATTAAAAAACGTGTGATGCAAGTTCTCAAAATGGTAAGTATGACCGATTACGAAGAACGCGATGTCGATTCTCTCTCAGGTGGTCAGCAACAACGTGTGGCAATTGCTCGTGCTATTGTAAACGAACCAGAGGTTTTACTTCTTGATGAACCATTAGCGGCACTCGATCTGAAAATGCGGAAAGATATGCAGATGGAGATAAAAGCAATGCATAAGAAGCTTGGCATAAGCTTTTTGTATGTAACCCACGATCAAGAAGAAGCTCTTACTTTAAGTGATAGAATTGTTGTAATGAGTGAGGGTAAAATTCAGCAAATAGGAACACCAACCGAAATTTATAATGAACCAGCAAACTCATTTGTAGCCGATTTTATTGGAGAAAGTAATATTCTAAATGGATCAATGTTGAAAGATGAACTAGTTGAATTTGCTGGTCATACATTTGAGTGTGTTGATAAAGGATTTGAACCAAATGAAGCAGTAGATGTAGTACTTCGTCCAGAAGATATTTACATTTTTGAAAAAACCGATGCGGCACAGTTTTGCGGAAAAGTAACATCTTGCATATTTAAAGGTGTACATTATGAAATGATGGTGACAACAACCGAGGGTTTTGAGTTTATGATTCAAGATTACAATAGTTTTGCTGTTGGTAAAACGGTTGGTATGCTTATAAAACCAGCAGATATTCATGCTATTAGAAAAGAACAATTGTTAAATAGTTTCGAGGCTAGAGTTGTAGATAAGTTACATGTTCGTTTTTGCGGGCATTCATTCAAATGTAACGATGCCTCAAAATTTGAACATGGAACTAAACTTAATGCGACAATCGAATTTGATAAAATAACTCTCGATGATAATGAGGAAAATGGAATGTTGCGTGGAGTTGTAAGTTTTATTCTCTACAAAGGCAATCATTACCATGTAACTGTTCGTACCGAAAAAGGGGAATATTTTTATATAGATACCAATGATATTTGGGATTATGGTGATAGAGTAGGAGTGAGCATTGCTCCCGAAAGTATTTCATTACAAAATATTTAATAGAGGAGATCATGCATAGAAAAATTCGGTCATTTGCAGGTCGACGAAGGAATTGGACAATACCGTATGTTCTCTTTCTTGCATTCTTTGTTATTGTGCCGTTGGCTTTAATTGTTGTATTTGCATTCTCAAATAACGAAGGTGCGTTTTCATTTACCAACTTCCGCAAATTTTGGATGCAACCCGAAGCAATGAATACATTTATTTATTCTGTAGGTGTTGCATTAGTTACTACGTTTATTTGTTTAATTCTTGGATATCCTGCTGCTTATTTGATGAGTAAAATGGAACCTAAACGAGCAAAATTAATGGTTATTTTATTCATATTGCCAATGTGGGTTAACTTCCTTATCAGAACACTAGCTACCGTAGCTCTTTTCGATTTTCTGAAAATACCTTTGGGCGAAGGAGCTTTATATTTTGGAATGGTATACAATTTCTTGCCATTTATGATTTATCCAATCTATAATATCTTGCAAAAAACAGATAAAAACTTAATAGAAGCAGCACAAGATTTGGGTGCAAATCCTCGTCAAGTATTTCTTAATACGGTTTTGCCACTTTCAACTCCTGGTATTTCGAGTGGAATATTAATGGTGTTTATGCCAGTGATATCAACCTTTGCAATTGCCGAATTATTAACTATAAATAATATAAAACTGTTTGGAACAACCTTGCAGGAAAATATTTATAATGGAATGTGGAATTATGGAGCAGCATTGTCTTTAGTGATGCTTTTGCTAATTAGTATTACATCTTTACTAAATAGTGACGGAAGCACTAAAGCTGCCGAGGAAGGAAACTTGATATGATAAAAAGGATTCTTTCATCATCGTATCTGGGTATTTTGCTGGTTATGCTTTATGCTCCCATTTTAATAATTATTATTTTCTCGTTTACCGAAGCTAAGGTATTAGGCAACTGGACAGGATTTTCGTTTAAGTTATATACTTCACTATTTAAAACGGGAGTACATCATTCTCTTTCTAGTGCACTTTTAAATACACTTGTTATTGGGTTAATTGCTGCTGTTGTTTCTACAATACTGGGTACTATGGCTGCAATTGGAATTTATAATTTACAACCGGGACCTCAAAAGGCTGTAAAAATGGTAAATACAATTCCTATTTTAAATCCGGATATTATTACTGCAATATCATTGTTTTTACTATTTGTAAGTTTAGGTGTTACGCAAGGCTATACAACGGTTATTCTAGCACATATCACGTTCTGTACGCCTTATGTTGTTTTAAGCGTTTTACCACGTCTACGACGAATGAATACGAATCTCTACGAGGCTGCTCTCGATTTAGGTGCAACACCATTTGTTGCTTTATGGAAAATTCTATTGCCCGAATTACGTCCTGGAATGATTAGTGGCTTTATATTAGCTTTTACTCTTTCAATTGACGACTTTGTTGTGACCTTGTTTACCATTGGAAACGAAGGACTCGAAACATTGTCAACCTATATTTATGCTGATGCTCGTAAAGGTGGGTTAACACCTGAATTAAGACCATTATCAGCTATTATTTTTGTTACTGTTTTAGTACTCTTAATTGTCATTAACCAAAGAGCATCTAAAAAGAAATCGTAAACTATGAAGACATTTTTTAAAATACTATTCATTTCTATTCTTTGGTTTACAACTGTCTTTTCAATTACTGCATGTAGAGAAAGCGATGCCTCGAGAAAGAAAATCCTTAAAATCTACAATTGGGCCGATTATATCGACGAAGATTTATTGACTGAATTTCCAAAATGGTACAAACAACAAACTGGCGAAGATGTTGAAATAGTGTATCAAGTTTTCGATATGACAGAAGTAATGTATACTAAAATTGCACTCGGAAAAGAAGATTTTGACCTTGCTTGCCCAACCCAATATGTCATCGAAAAGATGATGAAAAATGGTTTGTTGTTACCAATTAATCGTCATTTTGGTAAAACGGGCGATTTCCTTGGAAATGTATCTCCATTTCTTCGTCAACGAATGTCGGCGTTTTCAATGCCTGGAATGAAAGCCGAAGATTATATGGTTCCTTATATGTGGGGAACTTCGGGTATTTTATATAATACCAATAAAGTTTCGAAAAAGGAAGTTGAATCGTGGGATTGTCTGTGGGATCCAAAGAATAAAGGTGAGATTCTAATGAAAGATCACTATTGGGATATTTATAATGTTGCTGCAATTCATGGATTTTACAATGAAATAAAATCTGGTAAACGATCACGGTACAATGTTTCGAACGATCATACTTTGGCTGACATTGCAATGGTTGAAAAGCAAATTAAAATGTTGAAGCCAAACATTGCAGGTTGGGAAGCTGATTTTGGTAAGGACATGATGACCAAAGGGAAAATATGGATTAATTACGCATGGAGTGGCGATGCTGTTTGGGCTATTGAAGAAGCTGCTGCAGTAAATGTTTCTCTCGATTATGCTATTCCAAAAGAGGGAAGTAATCTTTGGTTTGATGGTTGGGTAATTCCCAAATATGCCCAAAATGTAAAGGCTGCAAGTTATTTTCTCGATTATATTTGTCGACCCGAAATTGCTTTACGCAATATGGAGGTAAGTGGTTATACTAGTTCTGTTGCAACTCCCGAAATACTCGAAGCTCAAAAGGATTCTACGCTCACCGAAACAGTTAACCTAAGTTATTTCTTTGGTCCAGGCAACGATAGTCTACATGTAAATCCTGTTCAATATCCTGATAGTAGCGTTGTAAGTAGATGTGTGCTATTACACGACTTTCTCGATAAAAATGAAAATATTCTAGAAATGTGGAGTAGAGCAAAAGGTGATAGTTTAAATACAGGAATGGCTATTGCCATTTTAGGCTTTTTAGTAGTACTTTCAACTTGGCTTATTTATCGAAAGGTTAAGAAAATATTGAGTAAACGAAGAAGATTAGGTCGCTATTAATATTTGTTTTGTTCATGCATTTATACCATGAATAAAATCAGCAATCATACTAATATTCTTCATTGCAGGACTAGATTCAAATTTGCTATTAATATCTAAACAATGTATAGGTAGTGTTTGTAGTTGTTTGATTGTTTCAACATCTTCAATCGTAATTCCTCCACTAAGGAAGAAGGGCTTTTCTCCTTTATAGTTTTGTAGAATAGTCCAATCGAACTTTATACCTGTACCTCCGTGCGATGGTGCTTTAGTGTCGAAAAGAAAGTAATTACAAGCATCGCTGTAATCATTTAAAATAGCAAAATCGAAGGTTTCATCGATGCCAAAGGCTTTTATAACTTCAATGTTTTTATTTAGAAATGATAAGCAAAATTCTGAACTTTCATTGCCATGTAATTGAATTGCATCGAGTTTGTATGTTTTTATTTTCGAGTTAATGTATTTCTCAGTTGCATTAACAAAAACGCCAACTTTTTTTATGTGTGAAGGAACCGATTTTATTATTAATGTATCAAATTCTTCGCCAACAAATCGAGCTGATTTTGCAAAAAAAATGAATCCTATATAGTTGATTGGTAATTGACAAAGATTCGTAATGTTAAACGAATCGCGCATTCCACATACTTTGATGTTCATAGTTTATTCTTTTTATTAGTTAAAGGTTCAAAGTACTCAGATAAAATAATTTAGTTCCTCTGAACTTTTAAAAATGTTTTAATAAAACAAAAGTAATATATCCCCAGAAAATATATCGAATGAGTTTTCCAATAAAAATAAAGAAAGCCATTTTACCGAAATGACAGCGGAAGAATCCGAGTGCTACAGCCATAACATCACCAATAAATGGAAGCCACGATAGTAAAGCCATCCATGTGCTGTATTTCTCGACTTTGGGTTGCCATTTTTGAACTTTTTCTTCCTTTATTTTTAGCCATTTTTCAACTAAATCCATGCGACCAACATAGCCAAGCCAAAAACTACTTAAGCTGCCTAACCAGTTGCCTAGTGTTGCTACAACGATGCATATTTTTATATCGAGACCTGCATAAATTAATGCAATCATTATTCCTTCAGAACTTAATGGAACTAATGTTGCCGCAATAAAACTGCCTAGAAATAAACCAAGATATCCGTATTGTATGAGCCAATCCAAGGGAATAATTATTAATTGTAAATTATTAATGGTTAATTGTTGATTTTTTTCTTTGTCTATCGCAAAAAGGAAGATAGTTTTTTGTACTGATGTCTTTAAAAGTACAAGCCTTTGATAGTTCTCTATCAAAGGCTTGTAAAAAGATATTTATAATTTAAATAGAGGACAACTCTTGAGTTATCCCTACAAAAATATTATTTTGCAGATAATTTTTCGTCCATAGCTTTTGCCGCTTTTTTACCATCACCCATTGCAAGGATAACAGTTGCACCACCACGAACGATGTCGCCACCAGCATAAAGCATTGAAACATTCGATTCCATAGTGTTTTCGTCTACTTCAATGGTTCCCCATTTCGATATTTTCAAACCTTTAACACTTTGTTGAATGATAGGGTTTGGAGATACTCCAACACTAACAATTACTAAGTCAACTGGAATTGTATATTCTGAATTTGCAACAGCTTTAAATGCTCTACGTCCCGATGCATCAGGTTCGCCAAGCTCCATCTTTTGCACAATCATTTCTTTAACTTTTCCTTTTTCGTCACCAATGTAACTTACAGGGTTCGTTAAACACATAAATTCAATGCCTTCTTCTTTCGCATGATGTATTTCTTCAAGACGAGCAGGCATTTCCTCTAACGAACGACGATAAACAATCATAGCACGTTCTGCACCTTGACGTTTTGCTGTACGTACAGCATCCATTGCAGTGTTACCACCACCAATGATTGCAATGTTTTTGCCTTTTAATATTGGAGTATCATAACCTTCGCGACCAGCACCCATAAGGTTGATGCGAGTTAAATATTCATTAGCTGAGAATATACCAACCATGTTTTCTCCAGGAATGTTCATGAATTTTGGTAATCCAGCTCCACTACCAACAAATACAGCCTTGTATCCAAGTTCTTGTAATTCGTCGATTGTAAGCGTTTTTCCTACAATAACATTGGTTTCGAAATTGATTCCAAGCATTTTTAGGTAATTGATTTCATGGTCGATTACGTTGTTTGGTAAACGGAATTCAGGAATACCATATTTCAATACACCACCAATTTCGTGTAATGCTTCAAATACCGATACTTCATAACCACGCATTGCCATATCACCAGCAAACGATAATCCTGCAGGACCAGAACCAACAACGGCAACTTTCATTCCATTCTTTTTGATTGGAGGAACGGTTTGTTTTCCGTTTTCACGTTCGTAATCAGCAACAAAACGTTCAAGGTTTCCTATTGCTACTGGTTCTCCTTGTTTTTTGATTGTATAGAAACATTCTTTTTCACACTGACGTTCTTGTGGACAAACACGACCACAAACTGCTGCCAATGAACTTGTTTCTTTTATAACTTGAGCAGCATCAATGAAGTTACCAAGTTCAATTTGTTTAACAAAGTCGGGGATAGATATTTCAACTGGACAACCTGTAATACAAGTTGGAGTAGGACAGTCGATACAACGTTTTGCTTCTACTAAAGCTTGTTCTTTTGTAAAACCTTTATTAACCTCAATATTCGATTTATTGCGAACATCAGGTGCTTCTTCAGCCATTTTACCTCTCACTATTTGCATGCGATCTTTT
>Ga0302296_1002152_pt1 | contig 13556 bp, 12 predicted proteins | sample III_Fen_N3_1_FD_194546 | JGI IMG/M metagenome (GOLD analysis project Ga0302296, IMG submission 194546) | Peat permafrost microbial communities from Stordalen Mire near Abisko, Sweden - III_Fen_N3_1 | ecosystem: Environmental > Terrestrial > Soil > Wetlands > Permafrost | place: Sweden: Abisko... | reverse complement strand
TTTCATCCAAACTGGTTTTACGGATAAATTGTCCGACGCGTGTAATCCGTGGGTCGGTTGCAAGCGTTTCATTGGTTTTGAAATTGACATCATTCCGCATCGACCTGAACTTGCAGATTTTAAAAACTACTCCGTTTTTCCCCAATCTGTTTTGGAAAAAAAGTGCTGAACCGGGAGAATCGAGTCTGATAGCAATGGCAACGATCACAAAGACCGGCAACAGAATCACAATAGCAATCAATGCCAGCGTAATATCAAACAGAGGTTTAAAGAAATAGGTGTACATGGCTCAATTTCAAAAACTAAAAAGATTATTTTATAAATTTATAGGCATTCTGTGGTGAAAAAAGTTTGGCTGTTGAAAGTGCATTGGTTGAAAATTTCTCGGCCATCTCGGCATCATTTTTTACGCTTTCTATAAATTGTATCGCTTTATTCAACGACTCGGGCAGAAATGATTTGCCAAAACGATATTTTTTCACAATAGTTTCTAATTCCGAACCCTTTGTCGAAAAACACAGAACAGGCGAACCAACCGCCAAAATACTGAAAAGTTTGCTCGGGACAGACAGTGAAGTCCCTTTTTGAGTGGATGTTACAATGGATATATCGGCAGAAGCCAATGAGTATTTTAGCATGCATGCATCTTGCCAAGGCAGAACCATACAATTCAGGATACTCTCCGATTCAATACGGCTTACAATCTGACTCTTTCGTGCTCCTTCGCCAATGATAACATACATTATATCCTGACTTTCAGTATTTTTTGCTAAATCGACAATGGTGTTGACATTGCTGCTGACACCGATATTTCCCGAATAAAGAATTATAAATTTATTACTCAATTTATTTTTCTTGATAAACTTGTTTTCGGGTTTTGGAATCGGTTTTAAAAAATTTGTATCTGACCACAAGGGAATAACTTCAATGTTTTTACCTGAAGCATATTTATTGAGAACAGACTTCATCCCATGAGTAATTGTTATAATTCTATCAGCCTTCAGAAAAGCTTTTTCAGTAAAATAACTCCATATTTTCACAATGAAGTGTTGTGGTGATATTATATCCATTTCGTGTAAAGCATCGGGATAAACATCATAAATTAAAATGTCAACCCGATTTCTACAAAATACGGTTAGCAATGGAGCTAAGGGTGGATTCGACACGATCAACAACCGATCTTTCGGAAACTTAAACCAAATAAGAAACAGAATCTGTATCGTTCCGAGAATCCATGTGTAAAGCCTTGAAAATGTGGATTCTCTTTTGTATTGGATAATTTTTGTTCGTTTCACCGATTCGTGAAGCGGAATGTTGCGCTCTACCACCCGACCAGCCACCAACCGTACATCATGCACTTTTTCTACGAAAGCATTTGCAATGTCAATCATCAGATAGCCTGAATCTTGATTAATTATGATAATTGTATTGCTATTCATTATAAATCAGCAGATTGAATAAAGTATTTCAAATTTTGTTTGTGCAGTATTTAACGTAAAACCAACTGACGAGTGCATGGTATTATAGATTTGAAATTAAATCGTAATATTTTTGAGAAGTAGTTTCCCACGAAAAGCGATTGGAATTTTTATACCCTAAATCAAGTATTTTATTTCTGTAATTTCGGTCCTGAATTTTCAGCAATGAATCTTTGACGTTTTGAACATCAAGGTTTTTTACCTGAATATATCCATTACCCCCAACTTCAGGAATTGAAGATAAGCACGAGGCAATGACCGGACAACCGCTTCGTTGTGCTTCGAGAATCGGAATTCCAAAGCCTTCGTATTTTGATAAATATAAAAGCGCATAAGCATTTGAATACAGACTGTTTAGTTCTTCGGTAGTTAGTTTATTAAACAGAAAGTAATTATCAACTCCTAATTTAGAGTTTAAATTTTCTATTTCACTTTCATCCAGCGGTTTGTTGCTGATAATAGTCAGTTTTAAATTCATTTTTGATTGCTGCAAACTATCTACCGTCAACTTGAAGTTTTTATAATTGCTCCTCATTCCAATAAAAATAACATAGGCATTTGGACGCAACATCGAAAATTTAGCTGCCAACGGGATGTTGTATTTGAACTCTTCAGACACGCCATTGTGAATAATCTTGATTTTCCCCTGGGCAATATTCGGAAAAAAATGGAGCAAATCTTTTTTGGTATTTTCTGAAACACACACAATTACATCCGATTTCTGTATAGCTTTCCGTTTCGGAATCACGTTAAAATAATAGGCAGTATTTCGGGGAGAAAACAGTTCATACACAAAATCGTGAACAATGATTACATTTTTTACTTTAGGTTGCTTTACAATATCATACTCGCCTGTCACGTAAATTACTTTCTCACCTTTAACTTCCAATTTTGGTGCAAACAGGCGGTTTAAATATTTGTTTCCGGTTCTAAATTTCAGGCTTTCCTGCGGAATTTGAAGCTGTTTCCTGAAAATATTATTCAATGAATCCTCGTATTCAATAAATTGTACATCCGGCTGGTGGATGAACTTTTGAATAACGTGCCTCCAAACCAGACTCACACCGCCGCTGATTTGTCCTGCAAATGCTATGTTATTGAATACAATCATTTTATGCCGGAATAAATTGTTCTACCATTTTGGCCACTTTCTCAAACGAATATATTTCTCTCACTTCAATTGCATTTACCGAAAGCTGATTTCTAAAATTCTCATCCTGGATTAATTCATCAAGGGACTGCGCTAATTCTCTAACATTATTTGTTTCCACAAGTAATCCGTTGATTTTGTGATTAATAATATCAGCCGGACCAGCTACACAGTTGCTGCTAACACAAGCCAACGGTACCGACATGGCTTCTAAAAGTGCATTTGGAAATCCTTCGTAGAATGATGTAAGTGCAAAAATCTGCGATTCAAGTAATATTTTTTTGAAATCTTTTAAATGTCCGTAGAATTGAACCTGATCGGAAATATTGAGTAATGCGACTTCGTTTTCAAGTTTTTTTCGTTCCGGACCGTCACCAACAATGTGCAGTGACCAGTCGGGGTGATTTAATTGGGCAAAAGCTCTTATCAAAACAATATGACCTTTTTCTTTGGATAATCTGCCGACCGTTACAATTTGGTTTTTCTTTATCGTGGTGTTACCCTCAACCGGATTAACAGGATTTGGGATAACGTGAATTCGCTTGGCAATAATCTTTTGCGAAAGAATTTCGGCTGCCGTATTGGTCTGTACCACAACTCCTGTAGCAACTCCGTAAAGAAACCGACGCGACCGCCCCAGCAATTTGCCCAAACTGATATTGGGACCCATTCGGTCGAAAACATAAATTGGCACCCTGAAATTCAACGTACACAAAATAACATATGCATTATACCACTCGCCATAACTGAAGATAATATCCGGTTTTATTTTCCAAATCGACTTTTGCAGATACGGAAACAACTTCAATGCATACAAAAGCCGATGTTGATCGCCACGCTCAATGGTTGGCCAATACAGTTCAATGTTGCTGTTTACCTCGAAAAATTTTTCGGTGATGTACAGGTTCACAATGGAGACCTCATAGCCATGTTCCGAGAAATAATTAGCCATATTGGTAAGTGCTCTTTCCTGTCCGCCACCTTCCAAACCGCCACCGATAAAGCAAAGCCTTTTTTTCATTGTATCTCTTTTTTTTCAATTAACTGACCCAGTTCAACACTGGTCATAAATTCAGTTTCAGGCCATCGCTCTAATATCTTACTTAACAACACATCCAATAATTTCAAATTCAGCTGCCTGTTTTTCTGGTCAATAAACCCGATATAGTTCACCCGGTGGGTCGAAATGGTTGCCGGTTTATTCCACTTGAAAGCCAACTCTATTTTATTTAGGCAATTGTCAACTGAATCGTTGGAGTATCTCAAATAATTCACCGGTTCAAAAAAAGCGTTGCGTGTGAGATACACCTGATTGAATTTATTTTTTTGCCCGATATAATGAATGTGTTTTTTGAACTTTCCATTCCCCTGAGGTTCGTTTTGAATACGTTCGCCATACAAATACTTAATATCGTTATCAGCCAGTGTCTTGCACAGCGAATTGTTAAAAGGTCCGTTCGGACAAACGAAATAGGTTGGTTTATAGTTCCATGTTTTTTCAAACAAGTCCAATCCGTCTTTGAGTACGTCAGCTTGATAGCCTAAATCCGCCGGATTATCCAAGTCGAAAGCCGCCTGAAAATCGCCCAAAAATTCGTCGTTGATTCCCAAATGTACACCCGTCACTCCATGCTCAAAAGTTGTCCGCACCGACTGATTGCCACTTTGCAATGCCCGCATCCAACGCTGAACATTCAAGTGCTCCCGTCCATGAAAGACAGGGTAAAACAATCGCTCCTGCTGACCGCGTTTATACAAGTCAAAAACCTTGTCATGCTTCGGGTATCGCTTCAACGTTTCGGTAAATAACTCATAATGATAGTTTTGAAACGAATCAATTTTAATTTTTTCAAAATCTGGATTGGCAACCACACTTACAGCCGTAAACACCGGATGTCTTCCGGTAGAATCCTTATGGTTAGTTAGTACTTCAAACAATTGGGATAAGTCTTCATTCGATTCCAGCGAATCATACAGATTAAAAACCTGATTTTGAAATGGAAACCCTTTTTGAATCAATGCTTCGCGGTTTTGCAATGACGACATCCGGATGCTTCCCCAATCATCCGATTCAATCACCACGATTTTCCGCTTGGTTGACCAACCCGGCACGTTAACCACATGCTTTAAAATATTATCGGCCAGTTTCATTGAGTTCGGAAATTTGTTTAATTACCAAATCCACCATCCATTCGCATGAATCAAAGCGGCCTTCATGCCAGTTCATGCCTTCATCCCAAAACCCTACACAGGAGTCATATCCTTCTTTTAAAAATCCATAGCTAATCTCAACTACTTTGGGCTTCTCATTTTCAAATACAAAATCGAATGCAACACTTTGACCCTGAATTTTCTTATTCAAGTCAAAAGCCAATCGGATAGTTTGCTCATCAAAATTTTCCTTTTCATAAAGAATATTTCCACTACCAGAAGCCCTGAAATCATTTTTGCGAACCATTCTTTTAATGGCAAATGCTTTATTGTCAATTACAATTACTCTAATATCAAATGAATTGTCGGGAATAAAATCCTGGAAATACACATAGCCTTTTTCACGTCCGGCAATTTTTTCAAACCGGGTGGGATACACCAGACGAATAAAACCTTTGGCTACATCCCAAAACGATGTTTTTCCCAATCTGAAAAGGCGAATCCGCTCCTTTAAGTTTCCAATAGAATCGTTTTGCGAAAAACCTTTGCCAAACGCTTTTCGGGTAAGATGGATAGCTTCCGATTGACTTTTGGCTAGCTTAACATTGGCCGAACCCGCTCCACCCCGAAGTTTGAAAACTTTTGGGAATGTGGTGTCTCCAATCCATTGAAGAGCCGAAGTTTTGTCGTAAAAGACATACGAATTGACCAACGGTGCTGCAATTGACTCCAGTAAATACTTCTGACCGACTTTATCATCGAAATGCCAGGCCGTTTTAAAATCAGGATACACCACTTTTCCCGATTGTTCCAACGCAAAAAGAAGTCCTTTGGCAAAAAGAATGTCTTTGGAAATCATGTGATTGTGATGCCACATCAAGGCATCGCAATCGGCAACTTGTTGAATAATGTCTGTCGCATAACAATTGACAATTTTATACGGTATTCCTTTCCTGTCGCAGTAGGCAATCCAGCGGCTACTGAAGGAATTATCGGATCGATGTATTGCTATCTTTGTCATAATATTAACTAAAAACGAAGATTGTGATTATATATCAAGGACATAATGATCTAAAAAATCATTCAATCTTTCAGAACAGTAATCAATAATCTCATCCGTATATTCTCCCAACATTGGTCCATTGGTCATTTGAAATATAAAAACGCCTTGACCCTCTGGATTTAATTCAATCAATCTGGGTTCATCCTTTTCATCTAACATTATATCTAATGAAAGAATTCGAAGATGATAGGTTTGATTCGAAATTTTCTTCGCAAATTGAATAATTTTATCATATTGTGGTATTATATACCCGTCTCTTAAATCAATATTATTTATATAATTTGAAGTTTCACCTTTATCGTTGAAAGACATTTGTGAAAGTTTACCTTCATTTGAAATTCCGCAAAATCGGCCTCCAGCGTGAGCATTATCAAGATGTGAACCTTTTAATCCAACTCTAAGAGTTACATGGAGAATCTTAATTTCATTGTCAACAACTGATTTATATGTCAATACTCTAAATGTATTAATGGATGAATCGTTAAACTGATTTAAATATGCATTTTGTTTTAAACACTCCTGTATAATATAATTTTTTTTATATTGTTTAAATAAAAAATCAATTGATAAAACTATTCCAAATTTATTTTTAAATTGGTTGGTTTGAAGATCGAAGATAAATTTATCGACATTTTTACCAGAACCTGAATCAATTGTTGGTTTTACAATAATTTCTTTGGATTTAATTGTCTTGAATAGGATTTCATTTTTATAATCAATTTTTTTGTAAAATTGATTATAAAAAATACCATCTATATTTCTTATTATCGTAATAGGCATACAATCTGGAGTAAAGATAAAATCATAGAAGTTCTTTTCTTCATAAAACTGAGAATACGAGTAATTATTTAAAAGTGGCTCAACAATACTATGATATATATTATCAGGAATAATATTTATATCTTTATTTTTCAATAGATTAGAATAAGCTCTAAACCATAAAGGCGAAACTCGCTTTGATAGCACAGACCATTTTTTTACATGAATGTTTTCTATTTCCGAATCTATTGTAAGATCTTCAATATTCTTCAATACAGTTTTTATCATTTTTGTGTCTGCACCAGTTGTTCCCTTTATTTTGTTTTTGTTTAACAGTCTGGCTATGTATTTTTTAGCAATCCTTTTCATAAGTTACATTATTTCTGCTAGTTGATTTGAACTCATAAATTCTACATTGGGCCAGATTTTCAAAATATTTTTCAATAAATTTTCTAACAATCTCAATGAGTTGTCTCTGTTTTCAGGATTTAACGAACCAATGTAATTAATTCTATGTGTTGAAATTATAGCAGGCTTTTTGCAAATGAAAGCTATTTTGATTTTTGATAGACAATTTTCAACAATGGAATTTTTCATTTTGGTGGGCTCAAATTGTACATTTCTAACTAAATAGGCTTGATTATATTGATTCTTTTGTCCAAAATAATGAATTTTACGTGTTGATTTGTTTGAGAGTTCAGGAATAATTTGCGTAAGATTTCCCTGAATATGTGTAACACCATTTTCCCATAGTGTTTTTTCGTTCAAAGGATGCCATGTATAGCATGGTGCAATAAAGGTTGTTGATTTGTAGCCAAATATTTTTTCGAACAACAAGAGTCCATCTTTCAAAATATCGTTTATTTGATCAATCTCCGAGATGGAAGATGCTTTTAATGCTGCCATATATCTAGTTGTATAACTGTTTTTAGAGAATAAACCTGGGATACCTAAATCGAAAGCATATAAAGCATCTTTATCTCCTGTTTTTAATGCGTTCATCCATTCTGAAACATTTAGATGCTCTCTTCCATGAAATTGAGGCATAAATATCTTCTCTTGAATACCTTGTTTCCATAACTCAAAAGAGCCTGAGCAGTTTTCATATTTGTTTAGTGTTTCTGTAAACGGTTCATAAAAATAATCCCTATAACCAGATTCTTTAATTCTTTTAAAATCTGGATTTGCCACAATGGTATTTGCTGTGAATAAAGGCGAACTTCCATTAATATCTTTAAATCTAACTAATAAGTCAAACAGCATTGTTAAGTCCTTTTCGCTAGCTAATGAATCGTTCTTTTCGTAATCATTTTTATCGACCTGATAACCATCGCTTAACAAACGTCTGTATGTGTTTTTGGATGGCATCCGGATGCTTCCCCAATCGTCCGATTCAAAAACTACTATTTTTCGATTGGTTCTGAATCCTGGATAATTAATCATGTAATTGATAAGGCTCATGCTTGTTTTGATAAGTCGGTGAATTGCTTTGCAATTTTTTTGATATCGTATTTATTGATGTCCGGTAAAACCATTTTATTCGTGTAATCGCCATTAAGAAATTGCAATACATCGGTTTCATTCAATTTATTTCCAATGGCTAATACAGGACGGTTTACTAACGCATAATCTATTAATTTACTGGGAGTTTGAACCGATGTGTTGTTGTCGAAATTAATCAGAAAATTCATCTGACTTAAGATAGGTAAAAGTTCCAGACGAGAAATGTAACTTCTTACTTCCAACTTCCCTTTTAGTTTCTTAATATGGTTATCTAGTATATCACATTCTGTGTAAACAATAAATTTGAAATCAAAATCAAGGGAACATAAAAAATCGAGCAATGGAATTGGATTCCTGAAATGCAACGCAAGGCCTCCGGCATATCCAAAAGTAGGAACTTTATTGCCTGAGTACGGTTTTAAAGTAACCTCGCCCAGTGCGAATCCCTGAGGAATTATTTTTATTTTACTGTGAAATTTCGGATAGTAACCGTCGATTGATGATGCTTCTGGAACTACAATAAAGTCACATTTCTTGCACCAGTTCTTTTCTACATATTTAAAGTGGAAAAGCTTGTTGAAAGTATCGGTTTTGCAATTCATATACGGATCTCCACAATCAGCAACCCAAGTTGAGCATAGGTTTTTATTTCTTTTGATGGATGCTGCAACTCCCCAGTGATTTGGATGTGGAACAGCAATTGTTATCAACATGTCGTAGCCTGATTCATGCTTCAACGCCTTCTTAATCAACCAAACAAGCTGAACATCTGGAAATTCAAAAAGGAGTTGCAATAAGCGCATTGCAATTCTTACAATCAGATATTGGCTTTTGGAGCGTTTAAATCGTTGATCTCCGAGATTTTTAAATTTCACACCTGTTTGTTGTGTACAAATTCTGTAAAATTCTTCATTCAGGTCGGGTAACATGACAGTTACATCATGTCCCTGTCGTACTAATTCGCATGCTAGCTGAGTTGTACGATTTGCTCTTGGAGATTTTGTTGGAAAGTAACATTGTGAAATTATTAGAATCTTCATGGTTTGAAATTCTTAAAACATTGACTTTATATATGTTATCGCCGGCATTCTATCATCTAAAAAATACGCACTAACGAAGTTTCCCCAGAAAAGAGATGTTCCATAAAATTCAAAACCGAGCCGTATAGTGAGTAAAATTGGCAATACAAGCATAAGCGACAAATACTTCACAAACGTATTAAACTCCAAATTATTTATATGCTGATCAATCAGCAAAAGGAAAAGCAAAGCATAAAATATTATATCTGTAACTCTAAAAAATCGACCCATAGAAGGAATAACCGAAACCAACTGAAATGCTGCACTCATAAATAAGAACAAAGCAAGTAGCTCCTGATAAAACTTATTTGTAAACAGTGAATTTTTATTTATCCAGAAATAGACCACCATTGTAAGAATGAAGTATTTGGACAAATATTTTGCAATAATTAAATATTGTGAGTATGATGCATTTGTTTCATTTACCGTCATTAAATAATCTTCATTCAGGTAGCTGTTGGTTCTGGAACTTAATTGTGCCGGCAATATGTTGGTGAGGCTATCGTTTAGCGATTGCAAGTTTATTTCATTGAATGCAGCTGTAATGAAATATACTACAAAAAATATTGTAAGCTTATTTTTAGGCAGAAACTGAAAAATCAGAATAAGGATTAGTGGAAAAACAAATGAAAAATGAATAAAAATTGAAGCAAAACTCCACAATAACTTCTTTTTATCGTTATTAATATAAAAAGATAAAACGCCATACACAAATACATGTAATGCTGTCCACATTCTTACTCCGTTTATTTCCCAAATTGGATTGACTAACAACATCATTATTAAAACAATCCACACCCACCATGAAAGCGTTTCCTTTTTCGAGAGATTAAGCACAATCCATATGTTTCGAGAATAAAAGAACCCAAAAACAATGGCAAAAATTAGAAACAAGAAATGTGGATCTTTTGTAAACGCCGAAACAAACAAAGTAACCAACGGTTGGTAAATATCCAAACTACCATCTTGAGAGTAAAAATAGCTTTTAATTACATTTGCATCAATACGTTGTGTGTCTATATTTACCAACGCTTCTGCATATCTGACTCCATCTGATTGAGAACCACCAATTGGATTGAAAATATGGATAAATCCCATAAATACACATCCATACCAGAATAAATTCCTAGCCGAAGGAGATTTGAAAAACTTTAAACTGGCAATTGCCGACCAAAAAGGAAAAAGGAAAGCAAACCCGTATCGAAATATGTTTGGTGAATTTTGTGCCATTGATTATTTCAACCTGATTTTTATCAGTTTACATTTATGCTGCTATAATAATTCCAGTGTTTCTAACATAACTTTCATAGAATAATATTGCTCGATAAGTTCTTTATTTCTGTTTACATCACGATTCACGATTGGTCCCATTGAAAACAACAAATTATTATCAAAAATTTGAAACCCTCTTTCAGTAAGCGATTTATATGATGTTGTTTTCGGGTTAACATAAACAATCTTTCCCAACGAAAGCAAGGATAATGTAGCACCCAAAGCCTCTTGTCTCCAATGATTGAAAACGGCAATATCAATTTCGCTTAGAACCTCATTGTATTGATCCGGTGATAAAAACGTTTCAAGCGTTCTGAATTTCTGCCCAAACATTGCGCTTCCGGTTTCTTTCACAGTGATTTTATATTCCAAGTCATCACCGTAACTCAACGGACATAAGATATATTCAATCTCATTTTCAAATGCTTTTAGCTTCTCAAATATGTGCAAGTGATTATTATTCTTGCTATTACTATTCCCGACCAGAATCCGAGCCTTATTCACAATCTTTTTTGGGCTGAAATTATCTGTACTGATTGTATTGCTCATATACAAGGTGGCATAGTGGAACTTTGCATTATTGTTAAGCACTCTGTTTGCCAAATCTGCATCGCCTTTTATATGAGTGACATATGTATGCGCATGTTTCAAAACCAATCGGTTCGGATCAAGAGATTTTAATCTTGGTTTATTTATCATGCAATATAAATCTGAACCGTTAATAACCCAAGCCAACTTTTTTATAAACAGAGGAAAGAAGATAAATAGGGTTGTGAACTGAGCACCATGCATATAAATTATATCCGCTTTCTTACAAAGCTTATAAAACAGTATGGTGTTGGACAGAAAATGATTTCTGAAACGTTGTAAAAAGCAATATACTTTTTTGCCCGTGAATTTTTCTTGTTCAAACGAATCACTCGTGAAAAGAAAGATATGATTGTCTCGTTTTAAACAGTAGTTAATATATTCGCAAAATGGCAATGTAAATTTATTTGGTTCTGCAATATGAAGGTAAATAGCCATGGTTTGGTGCTTGGTTTAAGAATGATATTGCTGAAAATGGCTCATATTTATTGAATCTATTTACTTCTTAAAAGCTGGATTTTCTCCAAAAGTGTTGTTTTGATAAAAACGTATTCTTTCATTTTGAAAAATTCACCCGATATTACAACAATGCTGAAACCTAATGCTAATTGGAGAATAAGCGTTACCTGATAACTAAAATGACTGATCAATTGAACTCCAAATACAAGTAGCCCCATTGTCAACGCAAGTAGTAAGGATGGAAAAATATCTTTTATTTGCTCTTTTATCGGATAATTCAACACCTTTTTGGATTCATGATTGAAGATAATGTAACCAAAAAAGGAAATGAAAATCATCCCTACAATTAAAAATTTTATTCCAAAATATAATCCTACAAAAACATTAGGAATGATTAATAATTGGACCAGTGTTTGAAGTTTCAAATATAAATCCGACCGCCCAACCACATTCAATATATTGACATTCATTGAGTTAATAGGCATCATCAATCCCACAACGCTAAGCATTTGAAGTAAAATTACTGAAGGAATCCACTTTTCCCCCACAAGCGTAATAATTAGTGCTTTGGCTATTGCCATCATGCCACACATTAAAGTAGCAGTTACAAAAAAAGTATTGACAAACATTTGCCTGAATACACCTTTCATCTGAACCCGGTCATTCTGCAATGTGGCCAAAATCGGATATGCCACTGCTGTTACAATACCTGTGACGTTTTGGCTAGGTAAATTTTTAAACATTTCGGCTCGGGTGAAATAACCCAAATCTTGTTGTGTAAAATATCTGGCAATCAGCAGATAATATACATTTTGAAAAAAAGTGCCGATCAGTCCACTTAACATTAACTTGGATCCAAACCCAAACAACTGTTTAAATGATTCCTTATCAAATATGAAATCCGGTTTCCATTTGTTCCAAACCCAGAGCAAAATGGATTGACACAATTTGAATAACAGACTTTTCACCACCAAACTCCAAACCCCGAAGCCCGAAAAAGCCATTGCAATTGCAACACTTCCTGACAATATCGACGATATTAATGTGATTTTGGTTTGAAGTTTAAAATCGACCCGTTTAATAAGCTTTGCACTTTGAATCAGCGTGAATGCACTTATTATCAAACCGATGCCCAAGACTTGAATCAGTGGTTTTAATTCTTTGTTCTTGAAAATAACACTTAGAGCATCAGCAGAGAAAAACAGAATTATAAAAAATAAGATTCCGATTAAGAGATTGAAGAAAAAGACTGTGGAAAAATCCTTTTGTGTACAATCTTGTTTTCTTACCAATGCCTGACTAAAGCCACTGTTTATCATTACTTCCGAAAGAACTATTACCACTGTGATAGTTCCAATCAGACCAAATTCTCTAGGAGTTAATATTCTTGCCAGAAATATGCCAACTATAAATTCAATCCCCAACGTAGTGAAATTCCCCAATGAATTCCATAAAACTCCATTAATTGCTTTCTCCTTCAGAACCATACTGTTATAAAGATATTGTTGTCTAATGTAAATAATAAATAGGTGGATGTCCAATTAAAAAATTGCAAATGACATTAGTTTTGAAATACTCAATATCACAAAAATTATCTTTCTCGCTTTATAAATTCTCCCAATACCATTTCACGGCCTCTTTCAATCCCTCTTTTACTGTGAACAACGGTTTGTAGCCTAATAATCTGGCGGCTTTGTCGATACTGGCCAACGAATGCGGTATATCACCCAATCGGTTTTCTCCATGAATAACTTCTACATCTTTAATGAATAAATCAAACTCCGATAAAAATTCATTTAAATATTCACCCACCACCTCTGTGGAACCTCTGTTCTAATACTGTAGTAATACAGTGATTTCTCTGTGAATCCTCTGTGAATCCTCTGTGATTTCTAAGTGATTTCTAAGTGATTCACTGTGATTTCTCTATGATTTCTCTGTGAATGAAAAACTGATTTTCCCTATCTTATAAATTCTCCCAATACCATTTCACGGCTTCTTTCAAACCATCCCGAAAACAATACTTCGGTATATAGCCCAACATTTTATTTGCT
>Ga0302296_1002149_pt1 | contig 13568 bp, 12 predicted proteins | sample III_Fen_N3_1_FD_194546 | JGI IMG/M metagenome (GOLD analysis project Ga0302296, IMG submission 194546) | Peat permafrost microbial communities from Stordalen Mire near Abisko, Sweden - III_Fen_N3_1 | ecosystem: Environmental > Terrestrial > Soil > Wetlands > Permafrost | place: Sweden: Abisko... | reverse complement strand
GCCACCATGGTAATAAATACGGTCCGGTTTTTCTTAACTTTCATTCCAGCTTTGGGGAAATAATCCAACACAGTTCCGGGTGCTGTCTCATGAGAATAAACCGAATCGCGTATTTGAAATTTAAGGTCGATCTTGTTTAAAACTGATGAAGCCTCACTGATTGTTTTGCCCCGAAGATTGGGTATCTCAATGGAGTCTCCATGGTCGGTGTATATCCGGAGAGCAACCATATTCATCACAATCAGGAATATAGTTATTCCGAATACTGCAATTGCATTATACCTAAAGGTTTTGGTTTTGAAAAATTCTTTCAGAGTCATGAGTTAAAATTCAGGATTCAGACAATGAACACAAAAGTAATTTAAAAATGTGCAAGTCGGTTTCGCAAAAGTGTAATATTGAAAAAACAGATGCTTCGATTAATGAACTGGGTAGAAACACAAAAAGGTAAAGAAAATTCATTCTTTACCTTCTGTATATGATCTGAAATCCGAAAGTTCTTAACTACCTTTTGTGTTGAGGTTCGTCAGAAACTGTCAGTTTTTTTCTTCCTTTTGCACGGCGAGCTTTCAATATTTTACGGCCACTGGCTGTAGACATTCTTTCGCGGAATCCGTGTTTGTTTTTTCTTTTTCTGTTTGATGGCTGAAATGTCCTTTTCATCGGTCAATATTTTTTATAGATAATTTCGTTTTTCAATCGGACTGCAAAAATAGTTCTTTTTTAATATCATGCAAACCAATTTTCTCTTTATTTCATTTATTTTTCAATGTCATATGAATCAGCCTTTTCGTTTCAAAAAATTCTTCCTGAAAAAAGCTTTGCAGTTCGTAAACCTGAATTTGTTTTCTGAAGGGTTCAATTTCTTCTTCAAAGTCTCCGCCTTTCAGGTAAAGGATTCCGTTAGACAAGTCGTTGTTGTTTTGGCTGGAGATTTTGGTACGAACCATCGAAACAAAACGAGGGAATGCAGTTACCGCACGGCTTACCACGAAATCAAATTTCTGATTTACGTTTTCAACCCGGATATATTCGGCAGTTACATTCCTAAGATTTAATGCTGAAGCGACCTCACTAACTACTTTAATTTTCTTGCTAATTGAATCGATCAGCATAAATGAAGTTTCAGGAAATAGGATGGCCAATGGTATTCCGGGGAATCCTCCTCCAGTGCCAACATCAAGAATTGTTGTTTTGGGCTTAAACTGAATAACCTTGGCAATAGCAAGTGAATGAAGCACATGTCGCTCGTAAAGATGGTCTATATCTTTTCTTGAAATGACATTAATTTGGGAGTTCCATTCTTCATACAAAGAACTTAAACGGCCAAATTGATCCAATTGCTGATCGGTCAGATCAGGAAAATATTTAGTGAGAATTTCGATCATTATAATTGTGGGTTATATTACACGTCGTGCTCGTCAATTTCAGTCGATTCAATCATTTTGAAAAGCATTTCACGAGCCCTGAAAAGCTGGGCTTTTACTGTTCCGAGTGGTAAATTTAGTTCTTTGGCAATTTCTTCGTACGAAAATTCACGAAAATAGCGAAGCTCAACCAGAATGCGGTATCTGGGTTTTAACCGGTGAACAATTCTTCGCATCAGAATGGCTTTTTGAATTCGGATCAGTTTTTCTTCAGGATCGGGATCTGACGACCGAAGTTTGATAGGCGAATCATTATCTCCGTTTTCCTGATTGGTTTCAATGGAGACATAAACGCCACGTCGCTTTCTTAAAAAATCGATGCAATTGTTGGTTGCTATTTTAAACAACCATGTACTGAAAGCATAATTAGGCGAGTATTGATGCAAATTTTTAAACGCTTTGCCAAAGGCTTCTATAGTTAAGTCCTCAGCGTCGTTTTTGTTATTCACCATTTTCAGAAGTAAAAAATAAATTGCATCCTTATATCGACTCATCAGCTTGGCAAAGGCCTTCTCTTCGCCTTTAAGAGCCGATTCAACCAGTAGAAAATCGTACTGAGCTTTGTCTGATAATTCAGGATTTAATTCCATCTGTTTCTTCTGTGAATTAGGTACATCGACCAAAAAAACCAACAGTTGAGGATTGGCTTTAATAAAATGTACACTAGCGAAGATAAGAATATTTTTCTTTCATTCAGCCGATTCAAAAGCATTTTGACAATAATAGCAAGTAGTACAAGGTATAAAACAGGTAGGGCTATGTAGGTAATCCAGTATTCGGGATGAAAAATAATGACCGTTGTTGCAAGTGCCGGAAATAGTATTCTGGTTAAATCATCCAAAAACAAGCTGATTTTTTTTGATAAAGTCAGACATTGCCTGATTTGAACACTTTTTTTAAGCAAACGGATATGATCACCCCGGTCATCCTCAATATGTTCGCGGACTGCCAGATCGGGATTAGTTGTTATTTTGACCCGACCTTTTTTTAGATTCTCATTGAAAATTAATTCTAGGTTAGCGAAATTCCGGTTCATTTTATGTCTAAATCCAATGGTGTCAAAATACATTGATTTTTTGAAAAGAACATTGTTCTCATTGAAAACAAAGGGCTTTCCGGCGAGTGTCCATGCGCCGCTAATCATGAACTGGTTAAATCGTTCCAATCGACAAATCAAATTGCGGAATCCTTTTAGTCGTTCGATATTGGTGTATCCAACTACCAAATCAGTTTCAGGACCAAGTAACCCATTCATATTGGACAACCAAGACGGATTGATTTCTCCTGAAGACGAGGTAAGTAGAACGATCCAAGGTGACGATGCTCCTTTAAGTCCAATGTTGATGATTTGTTTTTCTGAAAACTGGGTTTCCTGGCTCAGGCTGGTAACTTTCAGCTTTGGATTATTTTCAGCCAATACGTTCAAAATTCCATCGGTATTATCCTCTGAGTGAACGTTGATTATCAGGAGTTGATAATCTTCAAATTGTTGTTCATTAAATTTATTGACGATTTCCCTAATGTTTTGTTCTTCGTTTCTGACGGACAGAATTATAGAGATATGATTTGGATTTTGTACTGGTTCACCGTCACGGTGCCGTGCCAGTTTTAAATAGTACCTCAGCAAAAAATACACCTGGATAAAAAATACAATCAACAGGAAACCTAGAAATATAATATCTCTGGTCGTCAGTATTTTAATGTTAATTATTTCCACGATACGGGCGATTGGTTATGAAAAAGACTTTGTCGATATTTTACGCGCCCAAAATTAATAAACCTGTTGATTAAATCCATCCTCTTTTTAATTAGATTTAACAATTTCCCAGTTATTGCTTTTCCCTGTCATTCCACTTTTATAGCTATCTTTGGGCACTCAAAAATTAGCTTAATGCAATTTGAATTAGAACATACGACGATCGGAAGCAAAGCAAGGGCAGGTTTTATTACCACCGATCATGGGGCAATTGAAACTCCGATATTTATGCCTGTTGGTACAGCCGGTTCAGTAAAAGGAATTCATAAGAAAGATTTAAAAGAAGATATCGGTGCACAAATCATACTTGGAAATACCTACCATTTATATTTGCGTCCGGGTTTGTCGATCATTGAACAAGCTGGCGGACTTCACAAATTTAACGGTTGGGATGGCCCGATACTAACCGACAGTGGTGGTTACCAGGTATTTTCGCTTGGAGATATCCGGAAATTGAGCGAAGAAGGTGCCAAATTTCAATCGCACATCGATGGTTCTGCTCATTTGTTTACTCCTGAAAATGTGATGGATACCCAACGCACGATTGGTGCCGACATCATGATGGCCTTTGATGAATGTACTCCGGGTGATGCTGAGTACGAATATGCCCGGAAATCGATGGAGATGACCCAGCGATGGCTTGATCGCTGCTGGAACCAGTTTGCAAAGACCTCACCAAAATACGGATATTCACAATCATTATTTCCAATCGTTCAGGGAGCTGTTTATCCTGCACTGCGCGAAATTACTGCACGAAATGTGCTGCAATATAATGCTGACGGTTATGCCATTGGAGGCCTTTCTGTCGGCGAATCGGAGAAAGATATGTACGCCATGATTGAGGTGGTGAACGAAATACTTCCGGAGGATAAACCACGTTATTTAATGGGAGTTGGTACTCCGGTAAATATTCTGGAAGGAATTGACCGCGGTATTGATATGTTCGATTGTGTGATGCCAACCCGCAACGGCCGCAATGGTATGCTTTTTACACAAAAAGGTACCATAAATATGCGGAATCAAAAATGGGCCGATGATTTTTCGCCGGTTGATCCGGATGGAACTTCGTTTGTCGACCATAATTATAGCCGGGCATTTTTGCGCCATCTGGTTATTTCAGGCGAGATGCTTGGTGCACAGATTGCCAGCCAACACAATTTGGCCTTTTACCTTTGGCTGGTAAAAGAAGCAAGGAAGCATATTTTGAATGATACATTTAAGAGTTGGAAAGATGAAATGGTTCCACAACTTTCAGTACGTTTATAACACATTAGTTTATGCTGCACAAAATTGATTGGTATATCATTAAGAAATTTCTGGGGACATTTTTTTATGCCATAGCCCTAATTATCAGTATTTCCATTGTTTTCGATATCTCGGAAAATATTGATGATTTTATGTCGAAAGATGTTCCGGTGAAAGCCATTGTATTTGATTATTATTTGAATTTTGTGCCCTATTTTGCCAACTTATTTAGTGGTTTATTTACGTTTATTGCTGTTATTTATTTTACATCCAAGCTGGCCTACAACACTGAAATTATTGCTATTTTAAGTAGTGGAGTTTCATATAACCGGCTTATGCGACCATATATGGTTGGTGCAGCTGTCATCGCATTATTTTCATACATGCTTGGCAATTACGTTATTCCTCCGGCGAATAAGAAAAAAGTCGATTTTAGGAATACCTATATTGGAACCCCGAAAACCGGTTCGGAAAGCAATATTCACCGACAGATTGAACCAGGAGTCTTTGTTTACATGTCGGCCTACAATGCAGCAAACGATGTTGGATATCAATTTACCATTGAGGATTTTTCCGACCGAAAGTTGGTTTCCAAGTTAACATCCGATTATATCAAATGGGATCGTGAAAAAAAGAAATGGACAATTCATAATTATGTTATACGAACGATTGACGGATATACAGAAAAAATAACTCAGGGCTTGGAAAAGGATACCACACTAAATATGCTTCCTGAAGATTATCAGGTAGTTGATAATATTGTGGAAACGATGACTTTGCCTGCGCTTAATAAATCAATAGCCAATCTGAAACTTCGTGGAGTTAATAACATAGATTATGAAATTGAAAAGCACAAGCGTCGGTCAGGGCCATTTTCAGCTTTTATCTTAACAATTATCGGAGTTTCACTTGCTTCCAGAAAGATAAAGGGTGGTATTGGATTTCATTTGGGCCTTGGGTTGTTGCTTAGCTTCTCTTATATTCTGTTTATGCAGGTAACAACTGTCTTTGCCACCAGCGATTTGTTGGCGCCTTGGCTGGCCATGTGGATTCCGAATTTATTCTATGGTGGTTTAGCGTTTTATCTTTATCGCAGAGCTTCGAGGTGATGCTTAAAAATTCAAACTTGGGGTAATATAATTCAAAAACAATTAAACAAGCAAAAACTGCATTTTTTGCACGAATGTTTTATAAAACATGTCATGCAAAGAAAAAATGATAATTTTGCCCGCTGTTAACGCATTTTTATGGATGCGAATATTAATAGATATATAGGTTATTTAATCAAAAACAAATTCTATGTCACTGAAAAGAAGCATTTTAGACCTTCGGAAACGCAAGGATGAGGTTCGTCTGGGTGGAGGAGATAAAGCTATTGAGAAGCAGGTTGCTCAAGGCAAATTGACCGCACGTCAACGTATCCTCGCTATTGTTGATGAAGGCTCATTTCATGAATACGATATGTTCGTTGAGCATGTTGGGACAGACTTCAACATGAGCAACAAAGTTTTGGCAGGAGACGGAGTTGTAATTGGAACGGGAATGATATATGGTTCTCCAATTTGTATTTATGCTCAGGATTTTACTGTTGAAGGAGGATCTTTAGGATTAATGCACGCCCGTAAAATCACAAAAATCATGGATCACGCGCTGAAAATGCGTGTTCCACTGATTGGTATCAACGACTCGGGTGGTGCCCGTATTCAAGAAGGAGTGAATTCACTGGCTGGTTACGGCGAAATTTTCTTCCGTAATACGCTTTCTTCAGGAGTTATTCCACAAATTTCGGTCATTCTTGGTCCTTGCGCCGGTGGTGCCGTTTATTCACCAGCCTTGACTGACTTTGTTTTCGTGGTTGAAAATATCTCGAAAATGTTCATTACTGGTCCTGCTGTTATCAAGAGTGTTTTAGGTGAAGATATTTCAATGGAGGCGCTCGGTGGAGCAAGAGTTCATGCCGAGATTACCGGAAATGCTCATTTCTTTGCTTTGAGCGAAAAAGAATGTTTCGAACAGATCAAAACGCTGATCACTTATATTCCCTGGAACAATACAGTGCGTGCAAAAGCTTTCCCTCCAAAGGAACCGAAGGCAAAATATAAAATCGAAAATATAGTACCTCTTGATGCCAGATTGCCTTACGACATGCGTGAGATTATCAAATCAATTACCGATGGCTCTGAGTTCTTCGAAATTATGGAACTTTTTGCAGCCAATATTGTGATTGGTTTTGGTCGTATGAATGGCGAAACTGTTGGTTTTGTTGCCAATCAACCTTTGGTTTTGGCTGGTGTGCTCGATTGCGACAGTTCTGATAAAGCTGCCCGTTTCATCAGGTATTGCAATGCTTTCAATATTCCAATTATTACGTTGGAAGATATGCCTGGATACCTTCCGGGAGTTGATCAGGAACATGCCGGAGTTATCCGCCACGGAGCAAAAATCCTGTATTCTTATTCGGAAGCCACTGTGCCAAAAATCACCGTGATAATTCGTAAAGCTTACGGTGGTGGTTACATTGCCATGAACTCGCGCCACTTGCGTGCCGACTTCGTGTTTGCATGGCCAACTGCTGAAATTGCTGTTATGGGACCTGAAGGTGCTGCCAACATTGTATTCCGCAAGGAAATCGCCGAAGCTGCCGATCCGGAAGCTATGCGTCAGCAAAAAATTCAGGAGTACAAAGACAAATTTGCCAATCCTTATGTAGCTGCTTCGAAAGGTTACATCGACGAAGTAATTGAACCACAGGAAACACGAAAAATCCTGCTGCATGCGCTTCAGATTTCAATGCATAAAGATGTGCCGGCTCCAGCTAAAAAACATGGACTTCCACCATTTTAAATCAAACGATAGGATTATGGCAGACCAGGAAAATAAGCAGTATATTATTGTACATAGTGCAAAATATGAAACCACTTATACCAAAAAGTACCTGAACCGGAAAGTTTGGGAAGAACCAAATTTTAATCTGATCAAATCATACATTCCCGGAACGATCATCGACATTTTGGTTAAAGAAGGACAGATTTTGAACGGTGGTGACAGTATTATTGTTTTGGAAGCGATGAAAATGTACAATGATGTACAAATGCCTTTCAAAGCTAAAATCGTAAAAATTCATATTGAAAAAGGTCAGAAAATACCGAAAGGTTTTGTGATGATCGAAATTGAACCCGTAGCTTAGCCATTTTGGCGAAAGAATATAAAGGAGCGTTTCTTGCGGGGAACGCTCCTTTTTTATTGCCTTATTCGTGAAGGTAAATTAGCTTTCGCAGGCTGAATCGTATTAGTTGAGATTGATGAAATTGAGGAGCTTTTCTTTGTATTTGATGCCCATCGGAATTTTCGTATCCTGAATAAAAATGTGATTGTCTTCGATCTTTTGAATGTGGCTGAAATTAACCACATACGAAAGGTGTACCCGAAAGAAAAGATTTGCCGGAAGTTTTTCCATTAGACTCTGAAACGTCATCCGGGCAAGAACTTTTTCGGTATTCGTTACAATATTCAGATAGTTTCCTTCACTTTGGATGTACAGAATATCTTCGATGCAAACTTTAATCTGTTTGTACCCGTCTTTTACAAATATGAACTTGCTCAACAGGCTATCTTGCTGGATGCTATTGAGCTGCATCAACTTTTTAACCTTATTGACTGACTTGTAGAACCGGTCGAATTCGATGGGCTTGAGCAAATAGTCGACAGCCTCAAAATCATAGCTGTCAATAGCATATTCGGAGTAAGCAGTGGTGAAAACAATGTAAGGTTTCGACTGCAACCGTTCGATAAACTGAAGCCCCGAAATGACTGGCATGTTGATGTCGAGAAAAACCAAATCGACAAAGTTATCCTTTAAAAAAGCCAAAGCTTTTTCAGGATTGGTAAAAGTTGCAACCAAATCAATTTCGGGAGCTTTCGATGCATGTATCGATATTACATCCAAAGCTTTAGGCTCGTCATCAACGGCTATACAAATAATCATTGGTAGTCAATTTTTGCGATTAACAATCCACAAACATAATGCTATATTTTTCAAATACATACAACAAAGCGCCCACCTCGGTTTGCTAACAAATTAATTCGTCATTAACGAATCAATTTTTTGATAGAAGGCTTCATTTTCACCACTAAACTTACTAATTATTTCGCCTTTTTGATTAATAATTACCTTAGTCGGGAAACTGCTGACACCATATAACGATGAAATATCAGATTTTGATTTATCATTAAGAATCTGCACCCAATTCATATGATTGTCCTCAATGGCTTTTTTCCAGTCCGATTCTTTATCATTGCATGCAATTCCAACAAATTCTATTCGGGTTTTGTATTTATTGTAATACTCCTTCATCTTTGGGACACCATGCATGCAGGGACCACACCACGAACCCCAAAAATCGAACACCGTATATTTCCCTCTAAGTTGTTTGATGTCAAAAATCTTTCCATCCAACGTGGTCTGGGAAAACTCAGGGGCCAAGCTGCCTGTTTCCGTGCTTTTCCATCCAGAAACCATTTTTGTAAGCAACACTCCATTAGTCGACGCTTTAACTTCAGGAGATAACATACTGGCATATTTTATTGCAGTATCTCGAGGTACATGACCTTCCAGAAAGTACTGGGGAGATATTTCATAGTCAAGATGCCGTTTTGCAAATTCAGTCCGTTTGGGTGCAACAACATTAAATCGTACACTATCGAATTGTGCCATCATACAGTTTGAATATTCAGGTTTCTTTTTTCGCCAATTCTTGGCTTCATAATACAATTTAGATTCTTGCTCATAATAGGGTAACAATTCTTTTCTAAGTTCATTCTTCTGAAAACTAAGTTTATTCCCCTTTACGATATCGTATTCAATTGAAAATTCTTTTGATTTTCCCTTTATTACAATCTCGCTGTTCGGATCGAGATAAAAACCAATATCCTTGGAGCGGAATATTTTCCTTTTTAATGTTTCAATTACTGGCCTAATATTAACTCCACTTGTTTTCTCAAGTGGAATTTTGATACTAATCTTATCATTGAAACTAAAGGCAAATTTAACGTCATCAGACCCATCGATTGAGCTGTAGCTGACAGCTAATAATTTGGTTCCAAGCCCTTCAATATCAGCACTTATTGTGCTATTCCCAATTTTACTGTTTATTACTATAAATAAAAACGCAATGGCAATGATTGAACTCAATACGATCGCTATTATTTTTAAAATTCTTAGTGCTTTTTTCATGCTCATTGTTAATTAGCTAATTGAATTGCTGATATCTCGATGGTAAGGATTACAATAAACTTGTCGTTGGTTTTGGCAATCGAAATGTTGTGCCGGTTGGGATAAATGTGTTTCAACCTGCTTTTTACATTTTCGATCCCGATTCCAAACCCTTTTTCCTTGTAGTAAGCTTCGAAATTTTCGTCAATGCTGTTTTCAATAACAAACTGAATTTGACTGCCTTTGCCTGTAATGTCAATTTTCAAATGCGACACATTATTCGGGTTCATGCCGTGTTTAAAGGCATTCTCAACAAATGGGATAAGTAACATGGGTGCAATGGAATAGCTTTGATCTTCCTCTATGTCAACAGTAATGGTAATATCGTGCTCAACGGCACTGCGGATCGATTGCAGCTTCACATAATCCTGAATGTAGCTTACTTCACGTTGCAGCAGGATCGACTCTTTTTCCATATCGTCGAGCATAAAGCGCATCAGGTTGGCCAGTTTCGCGATACATTCGGCCGTTTTTTCGCTGCCTTCCTTCAGTGCAAAAGCATATAAAGTGTTGAGTGTATTGAACAGGAAGTGCGGATTTACCTGCGAGCGCAGTTGAGCCAATTCTGCTTCTTTTTTCCGGTACAAACTAAAACCAACCGTATCGAGTTTTTTAAACCGCTCTTTGATGGAGTAATAAATAAAAGAAGGTATCAGAACCGTAGTAAAAAGCAACAGAATATCAGCCCTGATGTTTTTTATGCTGAAAAGCTCGAACAGACTTCCCTCGATGCCAAATTCTTTGAGCGCACTTCTCGATTGGATTCCGTCAACAATGATCATTCCGACTGATGCGATCAAAAGTATTACCGCATTAATCCCAACAAATTGAACGGCTTTTTCTTTGCTGAAGAAGCGCGGGAAGGAATAGAAGGTATGAAAATAGAATAGGAAAATCACTGCATAAAAAGGAAGTAGAATACTTAAAACTTGATTATTTCTAACTCCTGCAACAAAAATCAAATTGATAAAAAACATCAAAACCAGATTGCAAGTCAGTTCAAGGTTTAAATCGCCATTTTTCACCATATCTTTTAGTGTCGATTTCCGCGAAGCCAACAAATGGAGGTAGTACGAGATCCACGACAACAAAACAATCGCTCCCCATATACACGAAGTAACAAGTACCAGTTGCGCCATATTCATGTCTTGTTCGCACAGGTAAATTCCGGCACTAGAAACAATAAATGCTGCACCCAAAGCCTGAAAGTAACGAAGATAGTTGCCGCCCAACGCATATTTCGGGATTACCAGGTAAGTGTGTACCAGGAAAACTCCAAGCCACAACAATACACCAACTACTGCTTTCTGTCCATCCGAATTGTTGCCTATATAAGCTGTGGCAATAAGAAGAGCAAACAGGTAAAAGCCAATCTTTAGCCACAAGGAAATATTGATGTTTATGCGTTTGATACTCGTTATTTTAATCAGCTTTACGATTACAAATAAAACAGCAATAAAACCTATGAAGAAAGCAATTGCAGCTAATATTCCCTGAAACATATTACTGTTTATTCCCTGATTTCGGGTTAGGTTCCACCGCTGTTGTTGAATTTCCTTTTTTAGGACAGGTTCATTAAACTGCTCAGAAAAGAAGGATAGAAGCGCCCGTTTTTCGCTCAGGCTGTGGCTCTTGTATATATAGCTTTGGATTCTCTCCCGATCAAAATACAATTTTATCGCATTGGTATAGTGGGCATTGGCGTAATCAATCTCGCTCTTTAAGGTTCCTTCTGTTTTTAATGCCCCAGTCTCCACCAAATAGGCTGGCAATCCCACCACAAGCTCCCTGAAATTACTGTGCTGAAGCATATGATCGTCGGAAAAATCAACAGCATCAATGATAGATGCCAGTTGGCGGGCAACACTACCGGTTGCTTTTTTATGGTTGTGGTGCATCGAATTGTGTTTCAAGACCTGATTGGCACGGATATTTAAAATCACAGCCTTTTCAACATCGTAGTAACTCGAGTCGATGTCGCCCGACAGCCGATATTTGGCCAAAAGTTCCAGCTTTCGGTCGAACAAAGCATTCAATCCGGTTAGAAAACGCTCCGTATTACTTTCATTAATTATCCGCGAGGTTACATCTTTATCCCAAAATTCCAGAAACACATCTCTCCGGTAATTGTTTCTACCGGCGCCACGCCCTGTGTATTTAATGCTTTCGTCGAACCAGAGGCCGTTTAGTGTCATCGAAATACTGTCACCTGCAATCAAGTCAAGGTGGGTATCTTCATTTCCCAGATGAATCCAGTACCTCAAGTAGTAATCATCGGTTTCAGTAATTTTAATCCGGAACGATCCATCTTCAGCAATCGCAAAATCAAAATTCTTCGATTCTTGCTGCAATGTTTTGGTATTAAACCAATGTTTCTCGATGTAAGAATTATTCCGATTCGAACAATTTTCGATCTTACCATTAATAATGATCGGTTTTTGGGCTACTGAAATCAAAACTGATAGCAGGATAACCGTTAGGAAAACAAGCTTTTTCATAGTGTTCGGTTTTTTGATTTTGTATTTTCCCTGAACGGACACGATGGGACATCCAAGTTAGTGAATTGTCCCAATCGTGCTCGTTTCATGAGATTCAAACTAATAACGAGTAATTTATTCAGTAGCTAAAGTACACGATAACCTATTACTACTAAAAAAAATGGTACAGATTGGGCTATTGATGTTATGGACTCCGTTTAATTGGGATAATCACGGAAATGAAAAAAGGCTGAACTCCATGGAGACAGCCTTTTTCGGTGTTATTTAGCTTGCGATTAATTCGCCTTTGCTTTGAAGATCAGATCAACCAAATCTGCTTTTGAAATCATTGTCTTTGCAAACTTTTGTACATCGGCAATCGTCATTTTCTGAAGAATATTTTCATAATTATCAGCGGCAGTTGGATCGTATCCGTAGATATAATAGGTGTTCAAAGCCTGAGTCCAGTAGCTATTATGCAGTTTCGCTTGTTCCCTGTTTTTTAGGAGATTTTTAACTGCTTTATCTAAATCTTCAGCAAGTGGCCCATCTTTTTCAATTTTTTCAATTTCCTGATAAATGATTGCTTTTAAGCGATCAGCTTTATCAGGATCGGTGTCGAACATCAGGTTGAGACTTTTTTCAGCCTTGGGAAATTTTGAAGAGCTGGTTGAAACCCGAACTCCGTATGTTCCACCTTCTTTTTCACGAATTTCTGCGGTATAACGAATATTCAGAATGTCGCGGAGAACGCTCAATAATAAATTTTGTTGTGGGGTGTAATCCATCTTTGCATCAAAATTCACGATGACTGTTGCTTTTTTAGTTTCCTGTGGAATTACAATTTCACGAACGGTTTTGCCTTTTGGCCCTTCCACATTGCGATCGACCCATGTTTCTTTTCGTGCCAAATTAGTCAACGACCCAATGTATTTTTCAGCCATTGTTTTGGCAGTTGCTTCGTCGATATTACCAACAATGATGTAAGTAAAATCACCAGCATCAACAAAACGGTCTTTGTAAATCGCTTCAATTTGTTCCAGCGAAATTTCGTTGAAGAATTCAGGAGTGATCAGCTTGGTACGCGGATTTTTACTGGTCATTATCAGGGAAAGTGAATCGCTCATGATTTTCTCCGGATTGTTGGCCATATTAGCAACATAAGCTTTCAGGCGGCCAAGCATGGCTTCGTATGCGTCTTTGTCGAACCGGGGATTTTCGAATTGCAGGTAGAGCAATTGCATCATAGTTTCAAAATCCTTTGGAGTGCTCGATCCGCTGAAAGTTTCATTCAAATCTGATAAACTCACATTCATGCTTACTTTTTTACCTGTCAGCGCTTTTTTCAGGGCGGTGGCATCGTATTCGCCGACCCCAAACGAACCCATAAA
>Ga0302296_1002139_pt1 | contig 13599 bp, 10 predicted proteins | sample III_Fen_N3_1_FD_194546 | JGI IMG/M metagenome (GOLD analysis project Ga0302296, IMG submission 194546) | Peat permafrost microbial communities from Stordalen Mire near Abisko, Sweden - III_Fen_N3_1 | ecosystem: Environmental > Terrestrial > Soil > Wetlands > Permafrost | place: Sweden: Abisko... | reverse complement strand
CGCCTTTGTATAAGTACGGAATCAAACCTGAATGATCGATATGAGCATGAGAAAGAATAAGATAATCGATAGTTGCAGGATCAAAACCGAGGTTACGGTTCATTCCGTCTGTTTGCAACCCTTTACCCTGAAACATACCGCAATCGAGCAGAATGCGTTTTCCTTCGTTGGTCGTAATAATGTGCTTACTGCCGGTTACTTCACGGGCAGCTCCAATAAATTTAATTTTCATGATATTGATTTATTAGTTATTATATTATCTGTTTCAACTGCTATCAAATTATATTACATAAACTTGCAGCTCACTACTCTGCCAATTCAATCCTCACCTTCATGTTTTTTATCTTTTCGTTAGCCACCAATCGAAGTACTTCATTTACTTTCGACACTTTAATAGCCACAAACGAATAATATTCTTTAACTTCCACCATGCCCAGTTCATCTTTGGCCAGCTGTCCTTTTTTGAACATAAAGCCCACGATATCCATTTTACTCAGCTTATCTTTTTTGCCTTTGCCGATATAAAGCGTCGCCCAATCAGGTTTCGGAGGCATAGAAGCCAGTGCCGGCAAGGCCAACACAACAGGCTGTGGAGTAATAAATTCCGGCAATTCTTCCTTCTCTGTCAATAACATAAAAGCAGAACCTTCGGCTTCCATACGAGCTGTACGACCATTGCGATGCACATATTCATCTACCCGAACAGGAGCATCAAAATGGATAATATTTTTTATTTCCGGAATATCCAGTCCGCGTGAAGCCAGATCGGTAGAAATAAAAACAGTACAGCTACCGTTTCTGAATTTCGAAAGAGCACGTTCACGATCGGGTTGTTCCAGTTTACCGTGAAAAAATTCATTCGCCACTCGTCGCTCGGCCAGATAAGCACTTACTTTCTCCACCGTTTCGCGTTGATTGCAAAAAATCAAGGTAGAGTCATTGCCCAAATAGCAAAGCAACTGATAAACCAAGTCCATCTTATCATTGTTCTTCCCCTTTACCTGGAAGGTTTTAAGTCCTTTTAGCTTATTATCTTTTTCGGAATAATCCAGTTTGATTGGGTTTTGAATACCCGTAAAAGCAGGAATCGAAACAGCGTCGGTAGCCGAAGTCAGTATCCGTTTTTTGAGGTTAGGAATGCGACTGATAATAGCTTCCATTTGTTCCGTAAAACCCATTTCGAGCGATTTATCAAATTCGTCGAGCACCAACACTTTGATATCTGTCACATCAAAATTGCCACGCTCCACATGGTCTTGCAAACGTCCGGGAGTACCAATAAGTACAGCAGGAGGAACGGCCAGGTCGCGCTTCTCACCATTGCTGGGACGACCGCCAAAGCAAGTATTTACCTTAAAACCGGTACTCATACTGCGCCAAACTTGTTCTATTTGTTGCGCCAACTCACGTGACGGAGCCAAAATCAAAGCCTGTACTTTTGCACATTCGGGATTCATACTCATAAATACTGGCAACAGATAAGCCAATGTTTTACCCGAACCAGTGGGCGACAAAAGAATCATATCTTTTTCTTTCTCGTTAGCATCAAGCGTGGCCAGTTGCATGGCATTGAGGGTTTCAATCCCCATACTTTGCAACGTATTCTCTATTTGTGTTGAATTATTTTTCATGTTGTAAAGATAATAGAAATTTTGATGACAATGTACAACCCAATGAACCAATACATAGATAAGTAAAAAATCCTCTAATAGCATACTATATGGTGCAATGACCTGGCTTAATGCCGCGGCACACATGCTGGGCACTGCGGCGACACATCTGTATCATGCGGGACACCTGCTGAGTCCCGCGGCGACCCATCTGGGACATGCGGCACATGTGCTGGGTACTGCAGCGACCCATCTGAGTGCCGCGGAATACGTACTAGGGCCTGCAGTGACCCAGCTGTGTCATGCGGAACATATGCAGAAGGCCGCGGTGACCTATCCGTTTGACGCGGGACATGTGCAGAAGGTTGCAGCGACCTATCCGTGAGACGCGGAACACATGCAGAATACTGCGGCAACCCATCCGCGTGCTGCGGAAGGTATGCAGAAGGCTGCAGCGACCTATCCGTGCGATGCGGGACACATGCAGAAGACTGCGGCGACCTATCCGTTAGGTATGAGCATTCTGATTTAGTAAAAAAACACAACTAATTATTTGTTAATGTCAAAATCAATACGTAATTTTGCAAAAAAAACAGCAAACTCATTATTTTTTATTGCAATTCACATCATTTTGCTGCCAATACAACCAATACACTATAAAAATATCAGATAAATTTATCAAAGTGATCTAGCATAGCAATACTATTTTTAACCACAATTTTAAACCCAAATTACATTGATGTATGAATAAACGATCTTTTCTGACTATTATTCCGATCCTACTGCTTCAGCTTTCTGTCTCAGCGCAGAATGCTGCCGTCGATAAAAGCAAGTTTAAATTAAACGACTCTACTACGCTTAAACTGCCTGAGGTTTTTGTAAAAGCCCAACGGCCAATACTAAAAGTGGTTGATGGTCGGTTACAATACAATATTCCTAATCTGATTAAATACAAACCGGTTGACAATGCATTTGAAGTACTTAAAGAGCTTCCGGGCATTTCTATGACTGGTGACCTTGTTTCCATTATCGGAACCACAAAGACCAATATACTTATCAACAACCGACTAAGCTCCATGACCCTCGATCAGGTCGTTAGTATGCTTAAATCTACATCTGCAAGCAAGGTAAAGAAAGTTGAAGTTATGTACAGCACTCCACCTCAGTACGGTGTACGCGGAGCTGCTATCAACATTATAATGGATGAAGACAAATCGCTAAAAGACGTAGTGAAAGGCGAAGTGTCACTTACCGGAAGCCAGGCGTATTATTTTTCGCCATCGGGACGGGTCAATCTCGGCTATACCACCGGTCGACTATCAAGCGATTTTTCGTATTCCTTAGAGCATGACAATGCTAGAAGAAAAGAGAACATGCAGGCTTTTCCTACGTTCAACAATCAAACCTATACAGTGAATCAGGCAAACACAGGTAAAACCATTAGCAATACACACAATGTGCGGGGCGTGTTGGAATACGAAACTGAAGCCAAAAGTCACCTTACCTTTACCTACACGGGATCTTTCGATCAGGTCAATTCTAAAAGATACTCGAACACTAATTTCGTAGATAGTGCTATCGTTGCTACGAATAATCATGTTACCGGCCCTACTTCACTTCATAGTTTCCGGTTGGATTATGTAACAGCCAAAGGTTTAAGCCTGGGAGGCGATTATGTATTGTATAACGATCGTACCAATCAGGAATTTCTTAATTCGTCTGCCCTACAGCTACAAGAAGCTATCAATAGTAACTCGTCGCAACATGTGCAAAGAGGAAATGTGTATGCTAACATGACCAGTCATTTGGCACACAACTGGGAACTTAATTACGGTATCAGCGGATCTGTATCGAAAACAGATAACAAATCGTTTACCAACATTAACAACCTGCCGGATAATACGGCTACCTTCGACCAAACGCAAAAAGAACAAAACGCAGGAGGATTTATGGGCTTTACTAAGCAGTTTAGCGACAAACTATCTTTACAGGCATCGCTGTCTCTCCAGTATTACAAAGCAACGGTGGACTCATTGCAACAGCACAGAACCTTATGGAGCAGGTTAGACCTTTTCCCCAGTATGACTTTATCCTATAATCCACATGAGAATCACGCTTTTCAGTTGTCGTTCTCGAGTGATAAAGTGTACCCCTCTTATTGGCAAACATCACCCAGTCATAACTACATAAACGCGTACAGTTATGCACAAGGCAACCCCAATTTATTACCCGAGCGTACTTACTCCACTAATCTGAATTATATTTTTCTCAGGAAATATGTATTAACGGCTTTCTTCAACCATGAACAAGGTAATATTCAGCAGATGCCTTATCAGAATAAAACTTCATTAAGCATGAATTATACCAACATTAATATGGATTACCGAAATATGTCTGGATTATCTGTCACAGTGCCATTTAATGTAAGTAAGCTATTGGAATCGAAGCTAACTGGTACCGGAATCCTTTTTCATGACAAGGGCACACTCTACGATATTCAGTTTAATAGAAAAAAAATCTTTGGTTCAGTAGATATTGATAATACTTTCTTTCTGACAAAAAAGCGTGACCTCCTTTGCACTATTAGTGGAAATTACAACACCTCAGCCATTCAGGGAATTTATAATATTGATGCTACTGCCAACCTTAGCACTGCTTTAATATGGAAATTTGCGAGCGATAAAGCCAGACTAACACTGAAAGCCGAAGACATTTTGAATAGCCAAAGTCCTAAAACACACATCAACATAAACAGTCAGCGAAATAACATGTCGGTTTTTTACGATTCACGCTTAATTTCCCTGACCTTTAAATATAGCTTTAGCGGATACAAAAAGAAAGAAGTAGAAAATGTGGATACTTCACGATTTGGAAATGGAATATAAAAACTTGAAATAGCACTATTTTAAAAACCTCGAAGCCGTCGCTGGAATAATCCCTAGCGACGGTTTATTGTTTTAAAACTGCTGAATGTTGATACCAAAGTCAACCTACACATTTTATTTATGATTTGATCATATCACACATTTTATATGTAGGATAACGAAACTTCATAAAAACACAACAATTCGAATCAATCATTATTATCAACAACTTACGTCCTAAACATTCCACATTTATGTCTCCAATTCGACATTATTTTTCAAAAAACACTCCGCCTCTATTTTCAAGTTCAGAAAAAAGCATTACTTTTGCATCGCTTTGGTTCACTACTTCGCCGTTCCGCGAAAAGTGATTAAAAGGGAAACAGGTGTAATTCCTGTACAGTCCCGCTGCTGTAAGCTCCAAAGTTAATTCATAATTTATAATGCATAATTCATAATTACGAATTCTCATTATCGTTATTGTCTTAACTAAACGTTTTGAACAACACTTTTGCCACTGGTTTTTTCAGTAAACAGCAAACAGTAAACAGTAAACAGTCCTAAAAAACTGATAACTGATAACTGATAACTGTCAACTGATTTCGGGAAGGCGTTCAGAAACGGGAGTAAGTCAGAAGACCTGCCGAGCATAGTTAATTTCAGAAGCTTTCGAGGAAAAAGCGACGAACACATCAGCAAAAGTCAGTACCTTTTTGCCTTTGTCAGGTCATTTTCGGGAGCTATTTGAGCGGTTTATTCATCGTCAAATAGTTACAACTGTGTTTAAAAATTCAGGCTTTCATTTTCATACATTCATTAGATCATTTCTGTTCTTCTGTGTTTTATTTTGTAGTTCGACGGCTATAGCTGACGAATATCAAGCAGACTCACTACACTCCCGCAAACTCAAGACATTGACCGTGAACGGTCAGCGACTTCAAGTGGCTCGTGCTGCCATGCCCGTACAAATCTTTTCAGAAAAAGAAATTGCCACTTTAAATGCAGTAAACGTAACCGATGTAGCCAAATATTTTTCTGGCGTTATAATCAAAGACTATGGCGGCATAGGTGGTCTAAAGACTGTTTCATTGCGCGGCATGGGTGCTCAATACACCGGCGTGAGTTACGATGGAGCAATGATGAGCGATATCCAATCAGGACAAATCGATTTGGGTCGTTTTTCGCTCGACAATATTGCCGAAGTATCATTATCCAATGGGCAACCCAATGATATATTCCAATCGGCTCGAATGTTTTCGTCAGGATCTGTACTTTGTTTGAAAACAAAATTGCTCGATTATAATATAAACAAATCATTTGAGGGGAAAGTATCTTTTAAAGCCGGTTCATTTGGTTTTATAAACCCATCACTTTTTCTTGCAAAGAATTTCGGTAAGAAATGGGCTTTCAATTTATCCACAGATGCCCAAATGGCGAATGGAAAATATCAATTCCTACAATACTACGGTCCTTCAACCGATAATCTTTCGGCAGAACTTAAGCGTACCAATACCGACATAACATCCATCAGGTCGGAAATAAACAGTTTGTATCGTATCAAAGAAAAGGAAAGTATTGCTGTAAAGTCAAACTTCTTTGGTTCAGAACGTGGTTTGCCAGGCAGTGTTACGTTCTATAATACAAATGATTCGCAACAACGATTGAAAGACCGAACATTCTTCACACAAATACACTACCTAAATAAGGTTTCCGACAAGTTTCAACATCAATACTTTGCAAAGTTCAATCTTTCCGACAATCGTTTTACGGATATAGATTCAAAATACAGCAGCACCAATGGCGTTCTGAGCGATCATTATTTGCAAAAAGAATATTATGTATCGGCATCGTTTCAGTATAAATTGCTAGAACCTTTATTTATATCAGCTTCAACCGACTGGTGGTACAACGACTTAACTATAAATTCTAATGTCAACTTTAAAGACTTTAATTATCCTACCAGAAATACCGGATTGGCTAACTTAGCTGCAAAATATTTTACCGAAAGGCTAACCTTAGGTGCGAATTTACTTTACACGCTCACACGCGAAAAGGTGCGTACCGGAGTTGCATCTCCCGATAGAGATAAACTATCACCTACAGTAAATGCATCATACAAACTACTTGATGATAAAGAACTAAGAATAAGAATGTTTTATAAAAACATCTATCGGTTACCAACATTCAACGACCTGTATTATCAGGATATGGGAAACACAAATCTTCATCCTGAAAATGCCAACCAGTATGATATTGGATTCACTTATTTGGAAACTGAAATCCCTTTTCTATCTGAATTTGCCTTTTCAATCGATGGATATTACAACCGGGTAACGGATAAAATCATTTTCATTCCACGCGACATGTTTCATTGGAGCGTGACTAATAAGGGGATTGTAAAAATAAAAGGCATGGATGTCAATTTAAAAATGAATATCAAAGTCGGAAAATCGGATTTAATTAAAACGAAAGCCAACTACTCATTTCAGAGTGCTAAAGATGCCACCGTGGGGAGTGATAATTTTGGCGAACAGATTCCTTACACACCCGTACATTCAGGGGCAAGTTCAATATCTTACGAGCATGGAAAATGGGAAGCGGGTTATAACTTGATATTTTCGGGCGTTAGATGGATAGGACAAATGACCAACCCAACGAACAAGATGAATGGTTATGCTATACATTCCATTTTTGTAGCTACAAGCTATAAACATTGGAGGGTAAATGCTGAAATCATTGACCTGTTCAATACCCAATACGAAGTTGTACAATTTTACCCCATGCCGCGACGTAATTTTCGAATTACGTTGGCAATGGATTTAGGCAAATAACAATCAAGCAAAAACAATAATTTAAACAATAATATTCCATTTATGAAAACAACAAAAATCATTACAACTCTATTATTAACAGCACTTTCTGCTCCAATATTTATTTCTTGTAATTCGAAGGATGAAGTTGAAAAAGTTAGTACTCCAAGTTCACCCAGATCATTAACAGCTGCAAACGGTAAAGTATATATTGTACAATATGATGGTCATGTAACACAGTTAGATACAACAAACTTATCATTAGGTCAAACAATCACTGTTGGAGCAAATCCCGATGCAAGTGTTATTGTAAACAACAAATTATACGTTGCAAATACGGGTGGAATGGCAGCAGTGATGGACAGTACAATTTCCGTTATTGATCTCTCTACTTTCAAAGAAACAAAGAAAATCAAAATCAACCTGAACCCAGCAGGCATCAAAGCAGATAGTTACGGTGATATCTACGTTGTTTCAAATGGTAATTACAAAACGATTCCCGGTAAATTCCAAAGAATTACAGCAGGAACTGATGTAGTTACTGACATAGCAGTTGCAGTTAAGAATTTTGACATCGTTGGTGATAACGCTTATATTTCAAACTTTGAATATAATGAAAAGTGGGAAGCAGCAAACAAAACAGTTGCAATATATGATGTCAAAAACGAAAGGCTAGTCAATGCAAATATCGTCACTACCGAAATAATCAAAACTCCATATTGCATTGATGTAAATCCTGTAACGAAAGATATTTATTTAGGAGTTACGGATTATACAAACAATGGCAAAATGTATTGTTTTAAAGAAGATGGAACTTATAAATTCGATTTTACAACTGGTCTGAATCCTTCAAAAACAATTTTCTCAAAAGATAATAACAGCCTTATTGTTTTAAATGAAGGAAAATATGAAGCTAACAACGCTGGTTTGAATCTATACAATCTGACAACTTCTACAAACACCGAGAACTATTTTCTCTCAAAAAATAATCGTGGATTAGGAGATACTGGACAAGATATAATCAGATATGGTTCTAAAATTTATATTGCTGTATACAAGTCAAGCATTGTCGAAGTTGTGAATGCAAATACTGGAGTTACAATTAAAACAATTCCAATGGTGACTTTAACCGACAAAGTAACAAAATAAATAAAAACACAGGCATTAATTTCTAAGCAAAACGACATGCATGTATGGAATAATTGAGAATAAGATGCTGCCATATTTTATTTTCAGTTATTCCTGTTTTAAGTTACAAAGATTTAGTTACGAGCTTACTGTGGCAGGCAGGTTACAAGCCTGACTATCTAAAAAAATACTCTCAGATACATTGTTTTTAATTATGCATTTCGCATTATGAATTATAAATTATCTCCTATCATGTTTGCCGGAACAGGCAGCGATGTAGGCAAAAGCGTTATTGCAGCTGCCTTTTGTCGCATCTTCAAGCAGGACGGCTACTCTCCTGCCCCATTCAAAGCCCAAAACATGGCACTGAATTCCTTTGCCACCCCCGAAGGATTGGAAATTGGTCGTGCACAAGCCGTACAGGCCGAAGCTGCCGGCATCCCCTGCCATACCGATATGAATCCGCTCTTATTAAAACCCTCAGCCGACACCATTTGCCAGGTAGTACTGAATGGAAAATCCATTGGCAACCAACATGCTATTGATTATTTTACGTCGAATAACAAGGCTGTACTACGCAAAGAGGTCTGTTCGGCATTCGACAGATTAGAAAAACGCTACAATCCCATTGTGCTCGAAGGAGCTGGAAGTATATCTGAAATTAATCTACGCGAAGTGGATTTGGTCAATATGCCCATGGCTGCACACGCCAATGCCTCGGTTATTTTAGTTGCTGACATCGACCGTGGAGGGGTTTTTGCCTCAGTATACGGATCCATATTACTTCTCAACGAAAACGAACGCAAACTGGTAAAAGGTATATTAATCAATAAGTTTCGTGGCGATTTACGCTTATTCGAATCGGGCATTAAGATGCTGGAGGATTTATGCAAGATACCGGTTATAGGTGTAGTGCCTTATTACAAAGATATTCATATCGAGGAAGAAGACTCGGTGATGCTGCAGACCAAAAACCGTGGTTCGATGCAAGGGAAAGTGAACATTGCAGTGATATTGTTGCAACACATGTCCAACTTCACCGATTTCAACCCATTGGAACATGATGAGCGTGTTCATCTTTATTACACAAATGAATCGTCGGAAATAGCCGATGCTGACATCATTATCATTCCCGGCACCAAAAATACACTTCACGACCTCCAGATACTGCGCAAAAACGGAACTGCGCAAGCCATTCTGCAAGCGCATGCCAGCGGCAAGACAATACTGGGCATCTGTGGTGGTTACCAAATGCTAGGCAAAGAATTACTCGACCCAACCGGCATTGAGAGCGACTTGAAACAACTGCCCGGTTTAAATTTATTACCCATCAGAACCGAAATGGAAGGCGAGAAAATCACCAAACAGGCAAATTTCTCCATTGTGGGTGGAAAAACAACTTGTACCGGTTACGAGATACACAACGGCAGAACGGAAATCTTGTCGAGAATACAATCGTTGAATAAAATGGAAAATGGCTTTACCGACGGCTGTTTTACGGAGAATTGCTACGGTACCTATATCCATGGAATACTGGACAATGCTGAATTTGTGGATATGATTATTGCACCGTTTCTTATCGAGAAAGCGCAACAGCCGTCCTTCGACTATTTCAAATTTAAAGAAGAGCAATTCGACAAACTGGCCGATCATGTGCGTAAACATGTGGATATGGAGTTGGTCTACAAGATAATGAATAAACCCCAAACCCCTAAAGGGGCTATAAGATGATAAACGGGCACGGCGATGAATATATGGGTGAACTGCTAGCTAATTTCAGTTCGAATGTGTGGTATGGTGCTGATAACTCTGCATTGTACAAGCATTTGTATTCCCAAATGCACTCCATCGAGCGTTATCCCGACACTGAAGCCAGTTCGCTAAAACAACTGTTAGCTGAAAACAATCAAGTTTCAACAAATCAGCTACTCATTTGCAACGGTTCCACCGAAGCTTTTTATCTGATTGCAAATGCATTTTCGGGGTCGGCATCCTTAATTGTAACACCTACATTTTCCGAATATACCGATGCGTGCCGAATGTATAATCATAGCGTTCGACATACCGACTGCAAAAATTTAAACACAGACATTGAAACTCTAAAACCCAATTTAATTTGGATTTGCAACCCCAATAATCCGGATGGAAATTGTTTTGAGGCAACAGCAATTAAACAATTACTCACCAACTATCCCCATTCAATCTTTGTGATTGATCAGGCTTATATTCATTTTACGCAACGTGAAATTTGCGTTGTGAATGAACTCCAAAACTATCCAAATCTAATTATCGTTCAGTCACTTACTAAACGGTATGCGATTCCGGGATTAAGACTTGGATACTTAATGGCGTCCGAAACAATAGTTAGCCAGATGAACCAATTCAGAATGCCATGGACTGTCAACAGTTTAGCCATTGAGGCTGGAAAATATATTTTGGAAAATGGTAACGATGGATTTCAATTGCATAACTGGCTCTGTGAATGTGAGATATTAAGAAATGAAATTAATGCGTTCGACTGTTTCAACATTGTTCCTAGTCAAACTCCCTATTTTCTTGTAAAACTAAACAAAGGAAAAGCGAGCGATTTGAAGGCATTTCTATTGAGTCATAAAATATTAGTTCGTCAAGCTACGAATTTTGAAGGTTTAGAAGGCGAGTACATTCGCGTTTGCACGTTATCGAAAGAAAAAAACGATTTATTAATCAAAAAATTAAACCAATGGAACCGGTCTATTACTCAGTCATAGGATTACTTATTGGCTTTGCCTTAGACCAGTTATTTGGTGATCCCATAACATTGCCACATCCCATTGTGGGCTTTGGCCATCTCATCTCGTTTGGCGAAAAACGATTGAACAAAGGAAAGTACTTGTTTGCAAAAGGTGCTATAATGACATTGATTCTTGTTATATCTATTTATTTAGCAACAAAACTATTCATCAATATAACAACAAATTACAACTACATATCTAATCTATCACTTACGGCAATTATTGTCTTCTATTGTTTATCGGCTCGCACGCTTCGAGCCGAAGTACGGCAGGTGTTTGAGGCATTGGAGCAATCGACCGATGCCGGGAGAAAGCAACTATCGCGCATTGTGGGTCGAGATACGGCAACGCTCGAACCACAACACATCCGGTCGGCAGCATTGGAGACCCTGGCTGAGAATTTGAGCGACGGCGTTATAGCTCCCTTGTTTTGGTTTGCCTTGTTGGGAGCACCGGGCATGCTGACTTATAAAATGATAAATACGCTCGATTCGATGATTGGATATAAAAACGATCGGTATTTCTATTTTGGAAAGTTTGCCGCCAGACTGGACGATGTAGCAAACTATATTCCGGCACGAATTACGGCATTACTTATGTTACTGGTAACAGCTAATTTGTCAAAAACAGATTTTGTTTTGAAAAATGGCAGTCAGCATTCCAGCCCCAACTCCGGTTATCCCGAAGCAGCTTTGGCAGCCATTCTCAACTGTCGCTTTGGTGGCCCTAACAGCTATTTTGGAAAAATAGTCGATAAACCGTTTATTGGTAGCAACAACAGATTACTTGTTTTAGACGACATGCAAAGCGCTGTAAAAATAAATCGATACTGCGAAGTAATTATGGTTCTGATTGTTTCAACATCAATGCTTTTTTTATCATAACAAAACTAGAAACATATATGAAAATTAGTACAATTGCTTTTTCGCTTTGTCTTGTTACTCTACTTGGTTCGTGCCAAAACAGAAAACAATCAAACGATAAAGGCGCATTAAATGAAAAATCAGAAATTAAATACGCCAGAGGCTTTACTATTCAGCATTTTGATAAGTATACACAGATTACTGTCCGCAATCCATGGGACACTACGCAAACCATGGAAAAATACATTTTGGTGGATAAAAATATAAAATTACCAACAAACTTGCCAGATGGAAACATAGTAAGAGTTCCCATTCAAAGAGTTGCAACTTGTTCATCCATTTTTGGAGGAGAATACAAGCAATTTGGTGATATAGACAAAATTATAGCTGTTAGCGAACCCGAATATTACAATATTCCTGAAATAAAAAAGGGATTAGGTACAGGTAGAATTGCCAATTTAGGAATAACAACATCACTAAATACGGAGAAATTAATTGCGTCTAAACCTGACATCATAATTATCTCTCCTTTTGAGGTATCTATGCACGACAAGTATAAAAAAATGGGAATTTGTGTCGTAAAAGATGCTTCATACATGGAAGAATCTCCATTGGGAAGAACTGAGTGGATAAAGTTTGAAGCAGCATTTCTGGGTAAAGATTCATTAGCTAATACAATATTTTCAAAAATAGAGAAACATTACCTAGACCTTTGTATAGAAGTCAATAAAACGAAAAACAGACCAACCGTTTTTGGAGAAAAAAAATATGGTGATGCCTGGTATGTGGCTGGTGGTAATAGTTATATGGGCAATTTTATGAAAGATGCAGGAGCCAATTACCTTTGGAGTGATTTAAAAATTAATGGATCAAAACCATTCCCTTTTGAAACAGTATTCTCCAAAGCCCTTAATGCAGATTTCTGGCTTATAAAGTACAATAATTCAGAATCGAATCTAACATACAAGCAATTAGGTGAAGAATATGACTTATACAAAAACTTCGCTGCCTATAAAAACAAGCATGTATTTGCTGTGAATTCAGGGAATACACCTTATTACGAGCAAGGACCATTAGAGCCAGATGTCGTTTTGTCGGATTTTATCAAAATCTTCCATCCGGAAATCTTGCCCGATTATCAACCTAAATATTATTTTGGACTAAAAGAATGAAAAGAATTACACTTATTACCGGCGGACAACGTTCAGGGAAAAGCAGTTATGCACAGAAACTTGCACTAACACTTTCACTCAACCCGGTATATGTAGCAACTTCGGCTGTGTGGGACGAAGAGCACCGACAGCGCATTGAACGGCATAAAGCCGACCGTGGTGCAGAGTGGACGAATATCGAGGAACTAAAAGAGTTGCAAAATATAAACGTAGAAGGTCGCGTGGTGGTAATTGACTGTGTTACGCTTTGGAGCACTAATTTTTTTAGTGAATACGAGGGTGATACATTGCAATCACTCGAAGCCATTACTTCCCGTTTTGATCAATTTGTGCAGCAAGATGCGCATTTTATCTTTGTAACGAATGAAATCGGGTTGG